>Ga0325414_1009503_pt1 | contig 10230 bp, 6 predicted proteins | sample PopdelMetagenome_8_FD_206183 | JGI IMG/M metagenome (GOLD analysis project Ga0325414, IMG submission 206183) | Populus deltoides microbial communities from Bellville, Georgia, United States - Leaf-PdKOR-R3 | ecosystem: Host-associated > Plants > Phyllosphere > Phylloplane/Leaf | place: USA...
TTTTTTAGTTGGGGGCATTTTGCCAGCATATTTTATGGCCCAACAAGTTAATAAATAGAAACCCTACTGCATAACCAATTGCCTGCTGGAGCAACTGCATCGCTCAGGATGGTCAAAGAGTGACCTTAAACTGGATCCCTGAGATGTCAAGGACTTGCTTCATTTTGAGGAATGCTTGCTAACACCTTAAAAACCAAAAACAGCTTGATTAGTAGATGATAAAACTGAACTTTCCAGGAATAACTCTGAATATTCACTTGCCGATTATATACAGGTTCACATGTCTATCAAAGCAGCATTTCTTCAGTGTTTCTGTCTATCTGAAGATGGATATGTACAGTGTTTTAACTTCCTCCCTAGTCTACAACACTAATGAACCATCAACACCTCCGACGATTCCAACCACCATGGTGGACTGGAAGCTTGGCATCAAATGGGTCACGAGGTGGTCTTGAACGAGGAAGAGGGTTAGGATTGAATACTGTCGATGAATTTGGACCGTGCAGTGTATATTCACTGGAGAGACTTGGCTGTGCTGGTCTCCCATTATGACTCATCAGCTGATCAGATGCACTGATGCCTGCCTGGGGAGTAAACGGAGCATAGGCGGATCTTGGTGAAGAAGAGAGCAGGTTATTAGGACAGCCAGGAGGAAGTCTTTCAAAAATCAAGTTTCGTACTTTAGAGCAAGTAGAAGTTGTTGATGGCCTGGTTGTATCAGAAACATGTTGCCTGAGAAGCTCAAAGTCTGGTGGGCTCCATTCAGGCATGTCGTCATCATCATCAAAAAGATTTTTCAAGGGGCGAGCTGAAGTAGTGGTAACAGGCATACGCTTTTCTTCTAAATTGGGCAGGAGAACGTTCACACCATCTACACAAATTTTCCTCTGCACGGGCATCTTCAAAAGGGTATCCAAAGGAAGCCTGGGAGGATTGAAATCTCTTAATTCCCTTTGATTGGAAACCAGCATTGACTGTACAGTTGGTGTTATTTGGGGCAATGACTCGAGGATTTTCTTAAGTTCTTCAGCTGGTAGTTTGTTGTCAGCAATTACCCCATGCAACGGCTTGCTTGTTGGAGTTTGTAAAATACCACAATCAGTTCCAAAGTCAAATTCTGGAAGATCATCATCATATGGGGCACGCAGTGGCTTTTTGGCGATGTCAGTTGACAACTGTGAACCATGTTTACGAAGTTCTGATGTTTTAGGTTTCTCTTCTGAGTTATTCATAACAAGTGGCCCGACTTGCAATAACTTTCCCATAGCAGGCAAAGAAGAGGCAGAGTCATGAGTTGAAGAAGTTTGAAGTCCGTTCAACATGGATGGTGAATTGCTGAGAATCGTAGATGTCAGCAAGAGATTATTGATGGTGGAAGAAGTGATACGCAGTTCAGTGTGTACTTGTTTAGTCTCAGTATCCTTGTGCTCAACATTGCTATTTTCATCACCATCAAGAGTTGTGCAATCTGTTCTTGATCCAACTTGGATGCCACAAGACAAAGCTTTATGATCTACCCTTTCAACTGAAGAGTCTGAAGGTGACTTGAGAGGCTGTTCAGACAAGGAACCGTACTTTCTCTCATATTTCTCAAGAGCAGAACTTGAAGATGCTTGATTTTTTCGCCATACAACACAGCCAATCAACGAGTCTTGGTTATCTTCAACAGCAGCCATTCCCTTGAAGAACCCATGTTTAGCAAGTATTGTGATTATGCTATCACTGCGAGGACACACATACAGATCAATGCCCTGAGAGACCTGTACAAACCCAACCCTCTTCCCTTTCTTGTATCCTTTGGCAACCTGTAGGTGTGGACGAGAGCATGAGAAGACCAACTGATAAAAAATTCTTCTAGTGTATTAAACACTTCATACCATAACATTAACATTCTCTTTATTTTAGACCCACTAACCTCCTTCATGCCCGCCAGTCCAGATTTAGACGACCCTTCTTTACAGCGAAGTGAGATTACCTGAAGATGAATGCATTCAGTTGTCAGTTTTTTCATTTGAAAGAAATATATGCAACTTTCAACAATTATAAATGGGCTGGGGATTGCGCATTTTAAACTTAGTTGATACTTATCAGGTCTGAAATCACTTTATACGTCAACAAGCATGATTTTCATTGCACAAGCTGTTTGAATTTTTTTTTCTCTGAAGCAGACTACAATTTTTTTTTTTTTATCTCTGCCTAGTCAGTTTGCAAAATAAGCAGCTGTCCTCCCACATTACAGTTTCTCAGAAGTCCAGAGTGGAGACTGTTTAGAACCAGCTCTCAACGTTTCAGCTTGTGACTCACCTTGCTGAACTAGAACACGTATTGAACTTGTAAGTACAACTGTAAATGATCTGAATTTTCGGTTTCTATTATCATTTATACATACTAGCATCATACATGGCTGTGTGGTGGGGATTGATTAGTAATTCTACATGTTTGCCATTTTGTGCTCCTGTCTCATGACGGCAGCAAGCAATTCTCACACCTATCAATCAACCTGCATCTATATTTTCTGGAAGCTATCCCGGACCCATAGATTCCCCATGCTCCTCAACTCCCTCATTTCTTCTTTTTTATCTTTGAATTTTCAATCCAGTGGCACTGTAGGGTTCCCATCAACAAGGATCCAGTGTAAGGCCAGTCATCATAACAAACAAAAGCAGTCCCCAAACCTAAACATCCCAAGATATCCAGAGTAAAACAATACTCTTCAAAATTATCCAGAAGTTTACAATCTCTAAAAATTTTGACAGTTGTTATTAACATATTTAATCCATACACCAACAACTCCATGATTAGGTTCTGAAAGGTTTATCAGTAGTTTTTTTTTTTCATGAATAATAATCTTTATGAAACACCTCAATTTTTGTTTAGCATTTCAGGGACATTGAATAGCTTAAGCTAACTATTTGACATGTGCTTCGATGCATGTTAGGTAATTTTTTTCAGTAAAAAAATTTAATATATAGGCTTTTTCAATGTGTTTTTGGATATAAAAAAAATTTGAATCATAAATAAAAATGTTTATACGCACATCCAATTAATTAAATCGATATTTGATCAAGAAATAACTAAGATTAAGATATTTAACTTGGCAACATGGTCATGTACTCAATCGTGTTTAATAATTCTGTTTCCTAAAATAAATGTTTTATTCAATTAAACATTTATTCATACAATAAAAAGTAAGAAAAAAAGTCATCAACGAAAGTGAATTGAGAAAAACTATGAAGCTTAATTATAAAACAATCCTATGTTGAATGTTGAATGTTGAATGTCGAAACTGAAAATAAAAAAAAAAAGTAAAACCAAACTGATGTTAAAAGATGAAATTAAAAATATATATATATCAATTTTAAAAAACCAAGATAACCCGGATAAATTTTCTAAACATAGGTTAATTTCTAAAACTCGCAATTCATAAAATCTTAAACCTATACCTAATCAAGAAACTTAATTCCAAACCAATTTAATGTTTAAGGTTGAACAAAAAAAATTGTTAAAGTGAAAAAAAAATAAAAAATGGGATCAAATTTGATAGAAAAAAACGTACGATGAAATTATAAAAAAAATTCAATTTTAAAAATTATCTCAAAAAAATAGCAATAAAAAAATAAGAATCAAATTTAAAAGATAAAAAAATTAAAAGGGGAAGAGATTGAAAAAGAATTCTAATTTTATAAACTATTTTTTTAAAAAAATATTAATAAAAAAAAACGGATCAAATCCGAGGGGAATAAAAATTGAAAGGCTTCTTTGAGACTTTGAAGGTGCAGGAATGGAAATCGAGGATGAGAGAGGGTAATAAGAAGAAAAAAAGAGGTTACTGGCACCAAATCGGGCGGTCTTTGGCCACACGCATCACCTCCCGGAGGAGGCGACACCATGACGATTCAAAGGCTGCCGCGAAAGGCTGCGTTTGACCACCGAATAGCCCTTAACGAGCTGACGCATGCAACACCCATGTTAACAAATTTTTTTTAATAATATTTGTACATATTAAATTACACAATTGCCCTTAAACCAACCTGATAATTACAAAAAAAAAACCCAAGTGCATATACAGAAATGCCCCTGAACATAAGCTATGAAAAATCCACTTGCAAAGGTATGCAGTCATCTTATTGTTCATTAAAAATGAAAATGACAAAAACATCCCTGAACGTAAGCTTTAAAATTTTTTGAATCCAATTATATACGAGTCTTTTTACCGTGCATTATTAAAAAAAAGACGTAATTGCCCCCTTTAAATTTTGGAATGACAAATTAACCATTGTGAAATTACTGATTTACCCCAATAGAATGGTTTCTTGGTTTTTTTAAGGGAAAAAAAGGTATTTCATCCAAGTTTGAAAATACCATCTATTTTCTTTGTTTTTTTTTCACTTTGATCCCCTATCTTTCAATCTCACCCTCCCTTAACAAATTATCCTAAATTGGACTACAATTTAATCCAATAAGAGCTAAATAAAAAAGAAAAAAAAAACACTTGAACCGTGAGTCCACAATGTCTTATGAAGGGATCCACGATGCATTTTGCACAATAAATCCCCAACACATTTTAGTATTTCTTATGATTTTACAGGATTTGGTAGTAACTTGCTGCCATTTATAAACAAGTTGATGTGGATTTTTCGTTCTTTGTTTTTTTTGGTCATCATAAGTGCACAAGCTTTTGGCGTGTAGTACCATGTTAATAAGTATCATTTTACTGTTCTTTATATTCCCCCTCTTTTGGGACAAATCTGATACTATTAACTAGAGTATATTTGACACAGTCCATATTACTAATCAATTTTTAGTCAAAACCAGTTTTGACCCAAGAGATTTGGGCCACATTTAAAATGAAAGGTGATACTCTAATATTCAATAGTTTATAGTGTGAGCTGCAGGCTTTCCTTTCTGCATGGAGCTCATGAGCGATGATGCCCTCTGAGAGGAAGCATCCATCCCCCCACAAGAGCCTGCGGTGTCTAGGTATAGATGAGGAAAAGTTAGCTCAAATTGTACTACTCTTTTCTCTTTGGGTTTAGTGTGATATTTTTTGACCAAAAGTCATTATTGCCAAGCTTTTAGCCATAGACTTGAAACCGGTAAAAGTTCAATCAGTGATTTGGTGCCATTGTTTTAGGTATCGTTTCTACATCCGTTGGTTTTGCAATGTGACAACCCTTCACCATATATGCTATAGGCTTCTTTAGAAACAAGATATCTGGAGTCTAGAAAAGCAATTTTGGTGGGATTTACGAATATTACCTTGAAATTCTGAAGAATGCCCTTTTTTTCTTTTTATTTTATTTTGTTTTTCTTTTCTTTTTTGGATCAAGGAAATTGCTCCTATTTTCAATTTCTTTATTTAAACTCCATTAATTTTTGTTCGCTCCCAACAATGGAATAAGAATTACGAGGGAGTTTGACAACATTGATCTGAGCTACGCTTTGCCTATATACTACTTGCCAGACATTTATTTTTTTCTTTTATGACTTTTAACTAAGATTTTAGTATTTTACTTATTATTTTACAAGTTTCAATTTTCAATTATTGATTTTGACTCTCACCCTGCCATCTCAGCTTCTCTTAAAGATTTAAAATACGTAAGGGCGATCTGTAACTTTCCAAAGTGACCCTGGAATTAGTAACTTTTCTGTCTTAATCCATATAAAATATTTGATTCCTCATTAGCCAGAAGCAGTTGGTCAAAGTTGCCAAATCTCAACGATGTTTTAACAGGTCGTTGCATAAATCTGCCCATTTCACCTTGTGGGTGTGTTTCCCTGGGCATCCATATTCCAGCCAAAGCTTACTGTGTAGGTGCAAACTCTGCATTTGGGCTATAAGAGAAGTGTTTTTTACCATGCAAAAGAGCAGTGTTTTTTACTAGGCAACTTTCAAACCCAGAATTTACCTCAGTCCCATCTAAATGCCAAGTGAACAAGAGAAAAGCATAGCCTAACATAGAATAATGTCAAAATGTCCTGAATTATTTAATCTCTGTAAATTAATTTGTTCTAAAATATCAATTCAATCCTTCATCACTGCCTTCTTGATGCAGTGGAGCATGAACCTTCATATAATTCTAGTTAGTATTCAGCAATTATATAACTTAGAACAACAAGGTAAGATAACACCTCAAGTAAAACCAGAGGACTTGCAGAAGATTGTGTAGGAAATGGTGATGGTCATGCAATCAGAAAAGCAGATAATATAGCAAAAGATAGCAACATGCTGCAAAAAGGATAGCAACAAATTAACAGATGTCTCTAATGAATGGCATGTATAGTTATGAATTGATTCGACAATATGTTAAGACAGCAAGAAACAGAAGATTGTCTCTAATGTGTCCGAGTTCACCCAAACCAAATGAAGATTCTTCAGAGTTTTCATCCAAAGTTTCCAAAAAAGGAGATAAAACTTTGGTAGAGCTATTAAAGTATTCCGATTTGAACCAAACTCAAGTCTTCATCAAGGTTTACCACGATGCAACATCTCTGTTTCTAAACCAATAAGGACCTCACAGTCTTAACTCTCAAATGCTCCCCAGTAAGGGTCACCACTGTTATTTCTCCCAATAACCTCCCTCCTCTCTAACTGCACTAATCACTCTCTCCACTATAGCTAATATCCGTTTCAAAATATACAGGAATATATATATAAGGCACATATGTCCAGGCCCCTGGGTGTCTTTTGCTATAAATAAACAATCAACGAATCCACAAGACCCATAGGAAATTCAGTATTTGGTTAATAATTTCTGTTCATTACAATATGGTTAGGTTTGGTGGGATTTTGACATTGTAATTGTAATGTAGAGTACCTATCATCTCTCTTTCCATCATTTCCATGAAACCATGCAGTTGGCGAACCAAAGCATGAGATACATCAACGTCATCATTGTTTATGTATCTTGTTGCACCTTTAACAAAACATTTGAATGTTGTAGCAATAGGTTCATCCTTCATTTAGTCGATGCCTGTAGAAATCTTTTCCTTTCTTTCTTTTTCATTTTTTGGTTCCTAATCTCTCCAAAATTTGACTTATTGAACTAAAGAAAAGAGGTGTCACAATGCTCATGTTTCTACCAACTAGTTTACATTTAAGCAGCTAAGGATGAAATCTGCCAGACAAGAGGGCCTGTTTGGCAGTGCACTTGCCTAAAAAGTCAGTGGTGAAGATTTTTTAAGGGTTGTTCATGTTAGGAAAAGGTTTACTTTCTTAATAACCTCTTCGTGCTTCCTCTTATTGCAGTCCGTGAAGATATCTAAGAATTCCTCCACTATCTCTTAACCTTAAGTACATTTGAATTGTAGCAGAACAGCTAGTAAAGTCTTTCAGCTGTTAGGAAGTGCATCTAAACACTGTGTTAGTTTTTAGGATTAGGTGGGAGATGATGATAGTTGTGTAGTAGTGCAGTTGAAAAAGGTAATTAGTTGGTGATGGACAGACCATGGGAAAGAAGTACAAAATTAATTGTTAGAATAAGAACTAGTTCGAGTTTCATGTGGCATTGACGCCTTGGTTTTGGCTTATTCCATACAAGTATCTGACATGTGTGGTTGCCTCACTCATCATTATGAACCCATGTATCTGACACAACATTTAATAGATTTGCAAGTAATACACTTCTAGAAGTGAAAATTAAGATCTTGTTTTACTTTTTTTCCAAAAACAGAAAAGAAAACATGGCTAGTGTGGTGTATAGGACCAGACATGAAGTCCTCGCAAGAAGAGAACCACGAGAACAAGCTAATGAAAAAGAAAATTGAGTTCGAGTGTTGCAAGGCAGTACCAAAGTTCCTACAAGTCAAGTTCAAGGTATTACTCAACTAGAAGCATAAGGGAAAATGCAGAAGGAAGAGTGTTCAAAGTATAATTGTCATGCATGGATCATTTACATGACAAAAATAAAATTGAAGGATTTGAAATGGTCCAGACATCTTATCAGAGAGGCAACATGCTGGAAGACAAAAAAGAACAACTTGTGCAATTATTCTTCCACAATAATAGATAGCAAGCACTAAAAAGACTTTAATCAACTAGGTAAACGAAACCCTCTATAAGGCCACTTGTAATCATGCCATGTAGGTATTCACTTAAAACATCACTTATATAAGCAGTATAGTTAATAAAGTTGTAAAATCTAGCTGTCTATTCAATAATGACATGTAGAGAAAATGGTATCTTACCATCAACCCTCGATTGCGTGATCGAGGAAGATCTTGAACATATTTTTCAAATGCCTCTAGTCTAACTTTGCCTTTGACTTCTAGAAATTCAGACCACTTGAGATCAGGCATCTTCTCACCACTACATAAGAAAATCATTATGGTGGAGGTGAACAACAATGATTTTTCACAATTCTGTCCTTCACATATACAGAGTGTTAGTGCCCAAGCAACTGATAAGATTCTACATGGAATTAGGTTGAAAAGAAGTACTAAATAATGAAAACAATGTCTTACTGTGATACCAAGTTTATAAAGTGGGAAGAAAACAAGCTGCCAGTATGAAGTTTGAAATGGCCAGTAAAGATTAGATAGGAATTGATAGTGAGGAAAAACAATCAGCGTCAATGTATGTTAAAAAGAAAAAGGGTTCAGAGTGGAGACATTGCTAAAGGTCAGTGTCTCTCTCCCTCTCTCTCTCTTGTCTGTTTCTTCCTTCCCTTCTGAAGACAATAGAAGGGATATTTCTAATGGCATTAGAGCGTATTTTTTTCTCTAAACAAAGCACCTAGTTAAAGAACAGCTGTAGTAATTTTATTATGTAAAATCAATGTGCAGTCAAGAGCACAGTGGAAATTTCTTTTTTTCTCACAAGTTTTCTGTTTCATTGCATGTAAGCTTGGAATATGGAGTTACAAATCACTATGGAGATTGAATGTCCAAATGTGATTGCAATTGTTGCTACTAAAGCTGATATGAAATAGCAGAATGTAGTGATGTGTATAGAGCACATGGTAATGACATTCATCACCTCTATGCCTTTATATCAGGGGCTTTGGGACGAGTGGTTTTGGAGGTGTGAAGCATTGTAATCCTTACAACTGGGAAACAGCAAACAAGGATGGCACATACATATAATACATGCATAGACACGATTCATTACAAAATACAAAATGGTGCATGCAAAAAAAAAAAAATTAAAATTCATCTTCATGGAAAAAACTGACCAACTAATTGAACCATCCGTAGTAAAATTATAGTAAGTAGTGAAGAAAACCTTTGAAAGAAGGCAACAAGGGACACAGTTACAGAGGAATTTAGCTGAAGGGATCCATCCCAGAGCTTCTGAGCAACTATTGAAGCTAACTTCCCAACATGTGACTTAATTTCATCAACCGGTGATCCATTTCTCCGACCACCTTCAACCACGACATTAACATAACTACCACCAGTTTTAGGACTCATCTCCACCAAAGAATGTCCTGATTTTCCAACAACCACTCCTGGTTCCTTCCCAGTTGTCACATCCCCATCCCCATGAACCCGATTCCTTTCTCCAAAATTATCTTGGCAGCCAACAGCCAAAGAACCACCACCAGCACATTGAACATTACTCTGAAATGGCCTATTGTTTTCAATACATCCTGTGCCACGCTCCAGCTTTCTCTTTCTCAACAAGCCAGTCACATTATTATCATTATTCCCTTCAAATTCCACAGGCTGCAACATTTTTCTCTTCTTCACACAAGTGTTCAAAAACCCTTCAGAAAGGAGACCTTAATACCTTATCCCAACCTCAACCCTCCGTAACCCTTTAGTTAAAAAAAAAAAATTCCTAACAACCTTAAAAACTCTCTCTGACATCTCGCCATTACAAAAACCTGATCCAAAACAACAAACTCAATCAATGCCCAATCAAACATAAATCACTAAATAAATCAAAAAATAAAATTAATATAAACAAAAATCACAATTTAGAAGTGTAAACATAAATTAATTAATAAAAAAAATATTTTATATTTATATATAAAAAAAAGCACGTAAAAATTGCTTCTTTTTTTTTTCTTTCTAAATTATGGTTTAGACGTGTTTACCTCCTCAAGTATTGAAATCGGGAGTCTGAGACAGTGCCATACAATTTAGGATTACTGTTGGGAGCTTTATTTATTATTTATTATTTTTAAATTATTAGGGTTTGTCAGTCAGTGGATAAGAGGCGGGGGAGGAGGAGGATCGTTAGCGCTGGTGCGGTCAGCTCAATCTAATCAACTGGAAAACGTGTCA
>Ga0325414_1009508_pt1 | contig 10227 bp, 5 predicted proteins | sample PopdelMetagenome_8_FD_206183 | JGI IMG/M metagenome (GOLD analysis project Ga0325414, IMG submission 206183) | Populus deltoides microbial communities from Bellville, Georgia, United States - Leaf-PdKOR-R3 | ecosystem: Host-associated > Plants > Phyllosphere > Phylloplane/Leaf | place: USA...
GTCCATAGAGATATCTACCCAAGGTTCAGTAGGCACAGGTAATGGTGTATATAGTCCATGCGGTTGTACTCTAGATTTTGCCTTTCTACAAGCAATGCACTGTTCACAAATTCGTTGCACATCTCTTCTCATCTTTGGCCAATAAAATGCTCATGCAATACATCTAAGGTTTTCGTAACCCCAAAGTGACCCATTAAACCACCCCCATGTGCTTCACGAACAAGCAATTCACATAAAGAACTAGCAGGAACACACAGTTTATTCTCTTTGAACAAATAACCATCCATCAAATAAAACTTACCAAAAGCCGAATGTCCACATGCATTATAAATCTCGGCAAAGTCAGAATCATTATCATACAATTCCTTCACATATTCAAAGCCTAGCAATCTAGTATTCATTGTGTGTAAAAGAACATACCTGCGCGAAAGTGCATCAGCTACGATGTTCTCTTTGCCTTGCTTATACTTGATTACGTAAGGAAAAGTTTCAATGAATTCAACCCATTTTGCATGCCTCCTATTCAACTTACCTTGTCCTTTCAGATGTTTCAAAGACTCATGATCCGAATGGATTACGAACTCTTTTGGCCACAAGTAATGTTGCCATGTCTCAAGTGCTCTTACCAATGCATAGAGTTCTTTGTCGTAAGTGGGATAGTTCAAGGTCGCTCCACTTAACTTCTCACTAAAATATGCAATAGGTCTCCGATCCTGCATCAAAACAGCACCTATTCCCATTCCAGATGCATCACATTCTATTTCAAATGCTTTCGTAAAGTCAGGTAAAGCCAAAACAGGTGCAGAACATAATTTATCTTTTAAAAGAACAAAAGCCAATTCTTGTTCCTCCCCCCATTTAAACCCAACTGACTTTTTAACAACTTCATTCAAGGGTGCAGCTATTGTACTGAAATCTTTCACAAAACGCCTATAAAAACTAGCTAACCCATGAAAACTCCTTACCTCGCTTACCGATTTGGGTGTAGGCCAATCCCGGATGGCCTTAACTTTCTCCTCATCCATCTCGATACCCTGTGCAGTTACAACATAGCCAAGAAACACAATTTTCTCCATGCAAAAGGCACACTTTTTAAGATTAGCATACAATTTCTCACTACGCAACACACTAAGTACATTACGCAAATGATCAAGATGCTCAGTTAAGTTCTTGCTATAGATCAGAATGTCATCAAAATACACAACCACAAACTTACCTATGAATGCACACAACACATGATTCATTAAATGCATAAATGTACTAGGTGTATTTGTAAGTTCAAACAACATTACTAATCATTCATACAAACCATGCTTAGTCTTAAACGTTGTTTTCCACTCATCACCTTCTTTTATTCTAATTTGATGGTACCCACTTTTCAAGTCGATTTTAGAGAAAATACAGGATCCATGTAACTCATCTAACATGTCATCAAGCCTAGGAATGAGGTGTCTATACTTTACCGTTATGTTGTTGATGGCTCGGCAATCAACACACATCCTCCATATTCCATCCTTCTTAGACACAAGCAGCACGGGTACAGCACACGAGCTCATACTCATGAATGTAGCCCTTTTTCATCAGCTCATTAAGTTGCCTTTGAAGCTTCTTCGTCTCCTCGGGATTGCTTCTATAGGCTAGTCGGTTAGGAATTGAAGCTCCGGGTACGAAATCAATCTGATGCTCTATCCCCTTTAATGGTGGTAATCCGCTAGAAGTATCATCGAGGAACACATCATCAAACTCCTGCAACAAAGCAATAGCAACACTAGGCACAATATGATCAAGATCATTAGTATAAAAATAAGCCTCTTTGTACACAAGTAAAATCATTGGCTTGTTAGTGAAAAATATAGATTTGACCTCACCCTCTCTAGCATAAAAATTGGGTTGTTTCTTTAGTTTTTCCACACAATTCTCATCACCCTTACTGACTTTCTTCACTCCTCTTGTCTTACCTCCACTATTGGCCAGATTTGGGTGTTTTTGAGTTGTGGTCGAATGGTTTGATTTGTTTGAAGTGTTGGCTGAATATTTGTTTGTGTTTGGATGGGTGGCCGAATGGGTTGTAGTGGTTTGAGTTCTAGCCGAATCTGATGGTCTTCTCTCCCCTTGTTCCTCACCTTGATTTTCTCTCCCTCATCGCCTCATGCTCACTTTTTAGCTTTATTTGATCATCATACACCTGTTTGGGTGTAAGAGGTATAAGAGTGATGGTTTTACCATCTTTTACAATGGTATATCTATTTTTAACCCCATCATGAATTGCCTTCCTATCATATTGCCATGGTCTCCCAAACAAGATGTAACTTGCTTGCATTGGTACCAAGTCGCACAGAACTTCATTAACATATTTCCCAATCAAAAATGGAACCACAACCTGTTTAGTCACTTTCACTTCACCACTATCATTCAACCATTGCAATCTATATGGTTTAGCATGCTTAACAGTACACAAATTCAGTTTCTAACTAGGGTGGTACTACAAACATTAACACAGCTTCCACTATATATAATTAAACTACACACCTTGCTTTGTACATAACAACGCGTATGGAAGATGTTCTCCCTTTGTTGATTAATTTCATCTTCCTTTACCTGAACCTGAAGTGTTCGTCTTATAACCAAAGACTCCCCAACCGGTAATGCTAACTCATCCCCATCACCATCCTCCAATGGTGGTATGCCTTCATAATCAGATCTGTCACTTTCAGATTCCATATCACCATTATCTCTAATCATCATGATTCTCTTGTTTGGACACTCTGAAGCATAATATCCATGTCCTTGACACCTGAAACATTTAACGTCACGGGTATGTTTAGGTTGAGTTTCAGATTTAGCTTTGGCATCAGTAGGAACATCAACTTTAGCCTTCGGTGGTTCAGTCCTAGAAGGAACAAAGGATCTTGGCCGGACAGTACCCTCTCTCTTTAGATTCGGCTTCCAAGATGATGAAGAGCCTGAATTAAACGCTGGCTGAGCATGTCCCTTCCAAAGTTGTCTCTCCACCTTCGTAGCCATGTGAACCATATCCTCTAGCTCCATATAGTGTTGTAGCTCAACCACATTGGCAATGTCCCGATTCAACCCATTAAGAAATCTAGCCATGGTGGCTTCTCTATCCTCAACAACATTGGCCCGAATCATTTATATCTCCATCTCTTTATGATATTCATCTACTGTCTTATAACCTTGATTCAGACCTTGAAGCTTCAGATATAAGTCTCTGTAATAGTGGTTTGGCACAAATCGTCTCCTCATTAAGACTTTCATCTCCCCCTCAAGTCTGAACGGGTCGCTCCCCATTCCTCCTTCTACTGATTACAATTTGATCCCACCAAATCAATGCATACTCCGTAAACTCAATTATCACCAATTTTACCTTCTTTTTTTTCAGAATAGCTATGGCAATCAAAAATCCAATCTACCTTTTTCTCCCACTCCAAATAAGCCTCGGGATCGTTTTTACCTTGGAAGTTAGGAATTTTCAGTTTAATGGTGTCCAAGTCCCCATCCATATCTTTATAAGTGCCCATGCCACGGAAATTCACATTCCTCCTAGCCCTGTTCGATCCAGACCTGATTCCTTGGCCAGTAGATGCAAAATCATAGTCATCTTCACCCACATCTACGTTTTCGTCAACAAACTCTTCAAAATCAGATCTGACATTCTGTATAGCCATACGGACCGTATTTCCTCGGCGATCAGCCCCACTATTCTATTGCTTTATTGAATTCACCTCATCTTTCAGATCCTTGTACATTCTAGACAACAGCTCAAGTTGCTAGCCTATGGCTCGTAATTGGAAAGCTACGTCAGCGTTTTGTGTAGCTGATTCGTTGTTTTCAGACATTCTGTGAATCTGCAAAATTTAGTTAGTAGCACAAAATATATCCTCACACCTCTCGTGTATCACACAAAAAAAAATCAAGGCTTTTCACTATAATAAGCTCACTACGTCTTTTACCTCACAACTTGCTTTCTTTTGGTTCTTTAGGAACTGAAATCAACAAATCAAAGTCAGTAGCCTTCCCTACGCACTCTAATTATAATTTTCAAACTCAAGAATCAATAAATATACTAAAAACAAAGCAAAACAAAACTACAATTATGATTTTGCGAGTAGCAATGCAAATTCGTACGAATTGTGGACGAAACGAAGACACGAAATAAAATAGAAGTGAATATTAGCGAAAACAATTACTTGACTCCTAGATAACCCAAATATAATAGAAACAAAAAGATTTGGACAAAACTAAACAGTAAGGATCACGTTTTGAAACTTGACGCAAATCTAACATGTTACGCAATTTTTACGTAACAGAATTGAAACCCAGACCAAATGATCTCGAAATGACCACAAATTCAATATTTAGTATTATAATTCTAAAAAAACAAAAAAAATCAATTTATAGGTCGTTCGTTTATGTCTAGGTACCCAAACCCCTTGTATGATCAGTTTGCGGTAAAATTGAACCCTCAATTAAAACCTTCAGAAGCCGATATCAAAATAAGCCCAAATTTAAAATATGGTGCAACCTCATCCCTAATACAAAGAATATGAAGTTTCAATTTATTCTAAAGTGTTTTGCTTATGGTTCACAAAGAGTAGTGTTTCTGCGGCAGAATTGAGTCTCGAATTAAAACCTCAAGCAAACAATATCAGAATAAGCCCAAATTTGACATATGATGCCATCTCACCCCCAATAGACTGAATATGAAGTTTCAATTGATTCCGAGATGGTTTTCTTATGGTTCATCAAGAGTTGTGTTTCTGCGGCAAAAATTGAATGATCCTTTAAATTTCAACTAATCCCTATCTCTCTTTCTTTTTAATATACTGATATGATAAGAGACAGTAATAAGATGAAATATAATCTTTTTTTTTCTTAGATGACGCAGACACGAAGAAAAAGAAGATGGACGTAAACACTAAAAAACTTATAGGAACACTAAAAAAACAAAAATAACAGAAGGATATGACCTTGTTTCGGAGCCTAGCACTGATACCAACTGATGCGAACCTCGTGATCACGTGGTCACGCAACCCACAATCAAGATTGAGATCTGATCCCGGAAAGCCGAAATAGGTCTGATAGGAGTGTGATACAATGGAAACCTACCTCAAGGCACCAACATTATTGGATTGAGTAGAATGACGCCACGAAGCCAGCTAATCTTTGATAAGTCAGATTCAGTTCGTTCAAGAACTGAAGAATGCAAGAATCACTCTCACACGTTAAAACTGAAAAATTCAGAAGTAATCATCATCAAAGCTGCTAAAATTTTGGCTTACATGAGTTTAAATAGTTCTTGAAAAGTTAACCCTAATAAACCCCTTATGTGGACTTAAATGAGGTCCACTCAAAACTGACCCAAAACCCTAAACTGAAAAGCCCATAACTTAATCCAAACAAGCCTTGGATCCTAACTAAAAACAAAGTATTAATTAAGCCCAAACAAGCCTTGGGTTGTAGCTAACAAAATAAAACAAAGCCCATAATATTAAATCCATGTTCTGTCATGAGAAGAAGAGAAGGAAGTAAAATATTATAGAACTGATTCAAGGCTTATTTATAGCCTTCCATGCAGCCCCTTAATCCTAGAAACAAAAGGAAAAGGTAGCCACCCATGTTGTTTCCAAGTTGTAGAAGGATTCTTTTGTTTCCTTTGCTGTCCTCACCTCATGGCCCAAATAAGGTTGTGTTGGACCCCTCTTGCACATGGATAAGATGTACCAGGGTCTCCTCTTGATACTCTAATAGACCTTTCAATTCTGACTTGGTTGAAACATTTAAAACTAATGCATTCAATGCCTCTTTCAATGCCTTTGTCTTGGACCGAGTCATTGGACCATTTGGAACATGTAATGGGTCCTTGCTGGTGTTTCTGGGCTAGTCCACATCACCCGGGTTGACCCATGAAACCCAAGACCCGGCCCTTTGACTGGGTCAACCCGAGCCGGGTTTAATAACTATGGTTTTTAGCAATCACTTTTAAAAATGACCCTATTTTCTTGTTGCTTGTGTTAGTTCAGGCTATACAATCGTTCTAAAGGAAACCAGCATTTTTATCATTAATGAATGTTAGATTTATTTTATATGGGCCTGATTATTTTTTTTTGTTGTTATTACTGTTAGCTCAAGCCACTCCGATGTGCTTATAGTTTAAAATAAAAAAAAATTAATTTTTCACCAGCATAAAAAAAAAATGATCATGCGATGGCAATACTTTAAAATAAATAAAAAAAATTAGTAAATAAAAGAGATTGTATATATTGTAAGAATAGTGAATCAGAAAGCAAACAAACAAAAATAGCATGAAGGGAGCATTTAATGCTTACACTCATGTAATTAATTTAATTTAATTAAAAAATAAAATTTCTTTTTTAGAAAACTACATTTAACAAAGGCCAAAAATAAAAACCGAATTATGCCTTGTTACTTTTTAAAAACTAAAAAAATCTCATAGAATACAAATAAAAAAATTAGTAAAATATAAAAATAGCTTAAAAAAAGAGAAAAAAATACAAGTAAGCTTGGGTGAAACCTAGTAAACCTGTGTGAATAGGTTACAAGCGATGCCGTCAGAGAAAGCTCATTTTGTCATGATTCCAACGACATCAACAAATGTGTCTTTCTGAGATCAGAGGATCCCACATATGCCACATCAATATGGTAGCACCTACCATACCTTAATGTATGTTTTATATGCGTCATACCCTTCTTTTCTTTTCTTTTCAATTTAGCCTCTAAATCTATAATAACTTTTAAATTGAATCTCACTTTTTAGTCTACTTGAGGGCAGGCCCTCTTCTTTAATTGTTATCCATGATTTTCTAGTAAATCTTCAATTTAGTCTAGAATTTTGTCCAACCTAGGGCCAATGAAAGCCCATTATGGGAGAGAATAAGGAAAAGAGAAGAAAAAAACATTCAGTTAACATGGTTAGTGTATTGTGGTCGTGCCCATAATTCATATTGTGAATTTAACGATTAATTTGGGTTGATTAAGGTTAGTCTAATATATAATTGATTCAATATTCAATAAAAAAAAATATCATTTAAAATTAGATCGGATTTAGTTATAATTAGATAAGTAACATTACTTAAAAAACTTTATATTTCTACGCATATGCTTCTCGGTTCATTTTTGTAAATGCACAAATTTAGTTTTTGGTATGCAGTCTTAGGCCCCGTTTATTTGCTGAAAATTAGTTTTTTTTTGGAAAGTGAATTCCAGGAAAGTGAATTATTTTCCGATGTTTGGTAGTACAATGAAAAATAAGTTAGAAAACACTTTCTAGTGTTTGGTTATGTCATGAAAAATGAGTTGGAAAATAACTTATTAATATTTTATTTTTTTCAAGTTTATTAAAATAATAAGAAACAAATCTTACAAATTAAAAAAGTTGAATGAGAATGAAATTGAAAAAAAATATATAATTTCATAATTTATCTCAAATAAAATAAATAATAATAAAAATAATAAAGATCAAATCTAAAAAATTAAAAAATTAAAAGATGAAAAAATTAAAATAATAATAATTAACATTTCATAAATTATTTCAAATAAAATAAGTAATAAAAAAAATGAGGACCAAATTTGATTGATAAAAAATTCAATTAAAAAATGATAAGGAAAAAGAAAATAACAATTATAAAAATAAGGACAAAAATTAATATAAAAATTAAATTATAAGGGATGAAATTGAAAAATAAATATTTAAAACAATATATATATATATATATATATATATATATATATATATATGACGTCTTAAGAAATTGATATGACGTTTTAAGAAACTAAATATAAATTAAATAATAATTAATGAAATGATATTTTTAATATATTTTTAAGTTATTTATTTTAATGAGGTTTTATTAAAAAAAGAAAGAAAAAAAACATAATGAATTTAATAAATAGAGATCAACACTTGAGCTCGGGCGACCCAAAATGCTTGGCCAAATAAAAAGAATGAGAACGTCCCTTGAGTGGGCATATGAGCTTTTCTTTTATTTATTTATTTTTTGTTGGTAAAAAGGATGGACTTTTAAAGGGACAAAAAGAAAAGCCAAACAACGCATCTTTTATCTATCTGCCTTGTTCTCAACCAACCAAGAAGTGGTCGAAAAATTAAGTCTAAATTTTAGTCACTCAATAATTTGTTTTTTTTATCCATTTTTATCTAAAAATACTTAATAATCATCTTTATAATATTAATAAGCTAATATATCAATTTAAAATACCTTTAAATTTATCTAAAAATACAATATCAAATCGAATAAAAAATCATTTATCAACCATGATTTACTTTTTTAAATAAGATAAAAAAAACATGAAACTTTCATTATTGAATATAACTTGTTAATACCATGGACAATTTTTTTGCGATAAAAATATGGTCAAACAACGATTTTTTTTTTTATCGTTTCTAACAACTTTCTCTTCTATTTTTCAAACTTAAAAATTAAAAAATAAATAAAATGAACTTTTTGTTCATAATCAAGATTCTAAAAAGTTTGAGATTCATGGTATATTTTCTTTGTATTTTATATTATAGTTTTTTTAAATTATATTTTTCCACTACAATTTAAGACTTTATTTCAAGAAATTAGTTCATAAAAAGATTAAATTTTTTTTAAATTAAAAGAAAATAAAAAAAGAAGTTGGGGAACAGCTTTACTGTGAAACCGTCCCAGTTATTTTAGTAGTAAGACAATTTTATTGTCTAAATGTAACATTGATGTTTTATTACCAGTGGCTACTACAAGATAGAGATGACGTCTTTGTTTGTTAGCTGTACTTCATTGGGGCTTATTTGCCCGCCTGCTGTTACTCAAAAGGGCTCCACCCTTTTCCTTGTTTAGATCTTTTGGACTCTGGATTGGTTGGTTAGCTGGCGGCCGGCAGCTGCGCTCCATATGATGCCCCAATTTTATAATTTTTAATTAGTGAGAAATAATAATAATAATAATAATAATAATAAAAACATTAACTATGTCGTTATCCTTATCTCAGTGGTTCAAGTTCCTACAGTGAAATCAGAACAGATGTTAATGGCTGACTGTTAGTGCTTGCTTTCATCTAAAGCTTGTTTCTCAGTCCCCCAGCCCACATGGGGTGGCGGGTGTCATGTCCGGCAGCCATCTTAGGTGGACATTAACTTCCATCTTTCTATCTAAAGATTGCCCGTCACCTCATCTCGAAACTTATCACAAACTGGGCGTAGGGCACCTCCTGCTTGGGCAAAATTAGAAAAACCTTTCTTAAATTAAACTTATCGTGGTTATATGATCTCACCATGTATGTGTCGTAAAAGAGAAAAATATAGAGGAAATAACACCGTTTGAATATAATCATCATTAAAAATAGTGGTTAAACACTGTTCTTATTGAAATTAATTATTGTTTCGAAAACCATCTCCCTCTCGGTTTAATTAACACGTATAAAAAATTAATTTAAAATTTTATAAAAATCTAATAATCAAGAAATGAAATTTTAAATCCAATGATTAAGAAAGAAAGGGTCATTAACAACAAATTTAAACTCTATTTTCGACACACCCAGTACTATTAGAAAGATTTTAACGAGATGATTTTAACCACATCTTAAAAAACTACCAAATATAGTCATAATTTATTAAAGGTTTTGTTCATGGTTAATTTAGGGTTAATTTTGACCTCCTTTAGTGTTCTTCCAATGTCTAATTAGAACCGTTTCGTTGAGATTTTTCTAACGGTACTAGATATGTTGAAAATAAAGTCTTGGTGTATTCACGGTGACCTATTTTTTTTCTTTTTTCTTCATTTCTGTCTCCTATCACATTATCTTATCTCTTTTTTTTCCTTGATTATTGAATCTTCAATCCAATTTTTTAATTCTTAGATCTTTATAAAATATTTGATTGATTTTTGTTGAGGTTAATTAATTTGTAAAAAAATTATTTTAAAATATTCACTAAACAACCGTTATTTTAAATAACGGTTGTGTAGAAAAATATATTTTGAAACACGATTACTATTCCAAGTATATAAAAAAAATATTATGAAATATGGTTGCATTCAATATTTTCTCATAACTTTCAGCAAACAATGCGATTTTTCAAAAAAATAAAATCCATATATGTATATATTAATATGGTTAACCAAGGAAGGTTGCTTGTTGGAAACATGATGCAATGACACTGTCACCTTACCATATCCATTAATAACCAAATGC
>Ga0325414_1009509_pt1 | contig 10226 bp, 7 predicted proteins | sample PopdelMetagenome_8_FD_206183 | JGI IMG/M metagenome (GOLD analysis project Ga0325414, IMG submission 206183) | Populus deltoides microbial communities from Bellville, Georgia, United States - Leaf-PdKOR-R3 | ecosystem: Host-associated > Plants > Phyllosphere > Phylloplane/Leaf | place: USA...
TGAACTTACAAAGAAACAATGAAAAAATGGGGCAGGTCCCTGAAGACTGAGATGGAAAGAACACACTGACTACAAGTCAATCAAAAGTAAATTAAAGCAAGCAATGTATCGAGAGTCTTAGTCCCTATGGAAACTACAGTCTCTTGTTTTCTTGTTCATTGTTTTACCCCTATAGATATAGAGCAAGCATTGCTTTTTTTTCAAGCGTTTTAAAGCAAAACTAAACATCAATTAAAGTTAGGGATAGCATATGAAAAAAGAGAGGAATCAAGAGAGGAAGCTTTCGTACGAGGAGGCCAAAGGACTTTTCCTGGTTATAAAGCAGATAGAGTACTCCATATTCCTACGTATTCTCCTTTACTGTGACATTACCGATTTTCAAATGTTGAGTATTGAGTAGAGGAAAGGACACAAATGCATTCGTGCAATACGATGATGCTTTACATTTCTGCCCCTTACTCTTTCCTCGAGTTCAGATCATCTTCTTGTCGCCGTCGTCGACCACTTTTGTGTAGGGAATTCCGACCAGCGATGTTTTGATATTTGCTCATTGGAGGCTAAGCACACACATAATATTTAACGTGGTTCGGCAAACCGCCTACATCCACGGGAGAAGCCATTGCATTATATAGGGAGAGAACAAGATTTACAACAATAAAGGAGGAGGAATCATCCCTTCTTTAGCAACTCTCAACCTCACTCTATTTCTCTCTTCTCAGTGCTGCAATGGCAGCTGCTGCTGGCTGTCTTGGCAGCCCACTCTCTCCTACATTTCTCACATCTTTGGCTCTACACTCACTCTCTCTTTGCTCTCTCACGTATGCCTCCATTTATAGGCATGAATGGTAAGACAACTTGGCCATAGATTATGGCACTAATGGTGGCAGCACATGGGTTGCACCATTTTGTCAATGGTTGGTGCTGTAATGTTTTGAATTAAAGGGATAGGAAAAGGCTAGAAAGCCCTTGAAGGCTTAAAGTGTGGGTATAAATAAATAAATAAGGGTATTGTAGTAATTCAACAAACTTGATAAATATAAATAGGAAGGGAAAAAAAAAAGAGAAATCTGAATATTTTGAGAGAGAACCGGCAGGAGAGAAAGGGGAAAGAAGAAGAAGAGAAAAGAGGGAAATTAGAAAGGAAATAGAAATGAATTGAAGGGAATAAGTTTAAAGGTAAGATTTAGGTTGTTAAATGTATAAATTTGTATTATTGAGCTTTTAATTTTGGTTTTGATAAATGTTAGGGTTTTGAAAATTTGTGTTTTGGGTTTAATTGATGAATTAAATTGAATGTTATGAGGTTGATTGTTATGGGTAATTGATTAATGAGTTGATTATGGAAGATTATGATGATTTTGAGTTATGAATTGTGTAAATGGTGAATGTTGAGTTAGAAATTTGGCAAGAAAAGTAGGTAATCTGTGAGAATTCTGAGTTGGAGGTTGAAGATGACAAAAATTCAATTTGGTCCCTCAATTTGCGACAATTACAGTTTAGTCCCCGAACTTTGGAAAATTACAAATTGGTCCCTGGAGCCTATTCCGAGATTCTGGACAGAATAACATATGAATTATGGACAGAATTACTGTATAGATAAGAGAATTTAACACTTTCAATTTAGTCCTCCAATTTGACAAAAAATTACAATTTGACCCTAAAAATTTGGTAAAATTCCAGAATGGTCCTTGGAGTATAATGAGATGATCTGGACAGAAATGAGGACTGATTATGGTCAGAAATTCAGTATAGTAATGGATTTATGACAATTTCAGTTTGGTCCTTCAATTTGACAAAAGTTGCAATTTGACCTTTAAAAATAGGATAAATTACAGATTGGTCCCTAGCTGTAATATTAAATCTTGCAGATTGGTTTGAGGAATAATTGAGGGTTATTTAGTGAATTATTGCCAATTTTATTATTTGTTTTATTATGGATTAGATTTCGGAAAAACCGTTAGATTTTTGGGTTTTTGAGAAAATTGACTAGTTAGTTCAAAAACATATAGGAATACGGAAACATCCTTAGTTAAGTGTATTAAATAAGTTAAATATTCTTTCGAGTCGTTCTTGAATATGTCTCCTTTATATTCAGATAATCCTGATATCCTACCAGCGGGACGTTAGTAGGATTTCCTTCGATATCAGCTTTGAGTTTTGTTGCTTTCGAGTCAGGTGAGTGGATAATTTTCCATATGCATGAGAAATAGTATAAATATTTGATTTGTTATTATGAATTGAATCATGCTTCTTGATAATATATATGTTGATTATTATCCTTATTTTGATAAAGCATGATCAATTGTTGAATATAAATTCTTGATATGAACCAGTATATATTTTGAATTGAATTCTGAATTGATAGCTCCTCATTTGATTGATGTCATGAGTTGAGCCTTGAGATATGAATATGTCTGTTTGATTATGATTATGAACCTATGGTATGTCAGTCAGAATACCCATGCTAACAGGGTAGTGTTAGTCTTTGTGCACATCGTATCTGAACCCTAGTTGGTCGGGGGAGTCACCAACCTGTGTGGACTGATCATCCCACAGTACGGAGCCTCATGCTCATTGCATTTTGATTTTCTGACGAGCTTTACCATATGATATTCTTGTTATGGCCTATTTGAGAAACCTTTCTATAAGAACCTAGAGCCATACTTGTATATATATTTCTCATTGTTGTATTACCTCGTGTGTGTGCATTGAACATTATCTACTCACTGAGTTGTTGAACTCACCATCTCATTATTTATCCTTTTCAGGCTTATAGCTTGATAGCAGATCATTTTTGTTGGACCTTTAGAACCTGCTCTTTTGGTTGTAAATTGTACCTTTTCCCTTTATGTCTAGTTAGTGCTCCAAAACTCTGAACTTATATAAACTCTTGTATTAAGACAATTCAATTATATTATAAAGTTGATTTTGTTATTAATGCTGCGTTGAACTCTGATTGAGTTAGGATAAGTTTGTGTGTAAGTTTGGGTTCGCATAGGTATGGAACCTTGGAGCGGAACCTTGCCTATGTGCCGGTCATGGATCCGGGATTCGAGTCGTGACAGCCATTCTGCAGGCAGTAACCAAGTGGAAGCAGTACCTATGGGGTAGGACTTTCAAGATCAGAACAGACCATGTGAGTCTTAAGTACCTGCTGGACCAAAAACTATCTTCTCCCTCTCAACATTTATGGCTATCTAAACTGTTGGGCTTCGATTATGAAATTGAATTTTAAAAGGGAAGAGAAAATGCAGCAGCAGACGCTCTTTCTAGAGTCACTAGCAGTGAGCTTAATGCCTTAGCATTGTCCACAGTGTCGATCCCTTTAGTAGCAGATATCAAAAGATCTTGGGAGGAGGATAGCAAGATTCAATCCATCATCCAAGACTTAACAAGAGACTTGGCTACACACCCTCATTACAAATGGAGGGACAATTGCTTATTCAGGAAAGGGAAACTAGTGGTGGGAAACAATATAGCGCTCCAGCATCAGCTCATAAATGTTTACCATAATACATCCTTGGGGGGACACTTGGGTTTATAGTCACAATAGCCAGGGTTGCCAGCATTTTCTACTGGAAAAAACAGCAAAAGCAAATAAGACAATATATGAGGGAGTGCCCAACCTGTCAACAATACAAAACCGAGAATGTGGCCACTCCAGGATTGTTACAGTCTTTGCCAATTCCAACTGCACCCTTCACAGACATTAGCATGGATTTCATAACGGGCCTACCGAAATCAGAAGGCAAGGAAGTGCTATTTGTAGTGGTGGATAGGTTCAGTAAATATGCACACTTTATGACACTTTCACACCCTTATACAGCTCACACAGTCGCCAAGACCTTCATGGAATCAATCTACAAACTGCATGGATTGCCAGCGACCATAGTAAGCGATCGAGACTCCATTTTCCTTAGTCAGTTTTGGAAGGAATTATTCAGCCTACAAGGAGTCAACCTTCATTACTCCACAACGTATCATCCTCAATTAGATGGGCAAACTGAGGTTGTCAATAGGTGCATAGAAGGCTATCTCAGGTGTATGACAGGGGAAGTTCCTTCACAATGGTGTAAATGCTGGCTTTGAGTGAATGGTGGTACAATACAAACTTCCACACGGCTACAAAGTTCACCCCCTACGAAATACTATATGGGGTTTCACCTCCAATACATATACCATATTTCCCCAAAGATTCAACAGTAGAGGCAGTTGATCATTATCTTCAAACAAGGGAGAAAATGTTACAGACGGTACAACAAAATCTAGTCCAATCCCAGAACAGAATGAGGCAATTGGCTAACAAAAAGAGAAGCGACAAGGTCCTGCAAGTGGGTGATTCAGTTTACTTAAAGCTACAGCCCTACAAACAGAAATCAATGCTTCAGCATCACCACAAGTTAGCAGCTAAATACTACGGCCCGTACGTAGTCATCAAGAGGATTGGGGAAGTAGCCTACAAGCTGGACCTTCCATCCTCGTTAAACATCCATCCAGTCTTTAATGTCTCTCTATTGAAAAAAAGTGTGGGAAATAGAGTGGTGCATAAAAGCTTACCAGACGGACCAGAGAGCCCCTATTATAGTCACAAGCAATCATAGATCGCAGGATGATCAAGAGAGGTCAATAAGCTGCTACACAACTTTTAATCCATTGGCAGGGGTTGTCCCCTGCAGAGGCCACCTGGGAGTTCATGGATGAAGTAAAACTCACGTTCCCAACCTTCAACCTTGAGGACAAGGTGGTTATTAAGGGAGGAGAATTGTTGCAGGTAAGCTTTACGTGAAAAAGTTCAATAGGGGAAAGGCATTTAAAAGAGAAGTTACCATTACAAGTGATTCACACCGTTTTACTTTACTTAATACGCACCGTTTCTATATATTTGTAATCTAGAAGGCACAAGACCCTTCTCTTGTTTTCTATTCATGCCTATATACAGAGGCAGTTGTAACAGAATAGAATGATCAAAGAAATGAAATATTATTCTGTCCTCCCTCTCTGCATTCCTGCTTTCTCTCCTATTCTTCCTCATTTCTGTTCCAATCTTCTTCGCGTTTGTTAAACTTTTCTCCATACATTTGTTCCTTCATCATGGAATTCTTGCATTGAATTGTTAATCAAGAAATTTTCTGCTTCAGCTTATAAATTTTTGAATCGAGTACATTTCTGCTGTAGCTAGATTGATTATGTGTGATGATTGTGATGTTCTCCTGTGATTTATCATGAACTCTCACCTTCTACATTGCAATGCAAATCTCTTAAGATGTTAAGTGGGAAAAATAAACCATGCCTGAATCACTGAAATCTGTGGAGTAGCCTGAAGAATTGACAGAAATTCGGTAACGTTGTTTTACAGGAAACCATAAGAAATCCAATCATATTACAAAGTTAGAGATTACAACACAAATCAATGGTGGACTTCACCTCAAAAGAAGATCATTTAAATACAGAGAAGTAAAAGTAAAACAGAAGAACAACAACTATCATGTGGAACAAGCTCTGATGTTTGACAACTATGTGGGATTGTCCTAAAGCATCTAAAACTTTCTTCTTTTCCTCAGTCTCTTTGAGAACTTTCTTTTCAGCTTTGATTCTCTTTTGTACCTCTATCTCAACACGCATCTGAGCTGCTTCTGCTGCTTCATTTGCAGCCCTACTCTTTGCTTTCTCCCATTCCACCATCTTCAATGCAGTTTCCTCGATTAGATGCGCCTCCGGTATTCTTTTCTCCTCTATTATTTTCCAATGTTCAAGTTCCATTACCTGCAGTTAAAACACTGAAGGTTAGGATTTGTTGGGTAGGAAAATGGAACTCAGCTTCTTAACAATTCTTCCCCTACCTAAATTCTGCTAAATTTCTACAGTCTCCAATTAAGATCTTAGTCAATTTTACCTTGCAATTTGGAGAAGATTTGATGATCTGGATATCATTAGTATCACAGGCTAAGATTACAGTAGTATTAGATATTTCGACAAATCACCGATGCTTAAAGCAAAATCCAGAAAATGAAAGTCACTAAATGGACATGTTCTAATCAATACCTTTTGTTTTGCTGCAAGTGCTTCTTTTAAGGCTGCATGATACATATCTATTGTTTGCTTGAGCTCTTTTTTTAGCCTTCTAACCTCATCTTCATGGCCTTCCTGGAATTGTAAATAAACATTTGTTGAGAAAGTGCAGCTGAAAGATATGAAAAATTGTTGGCAAAGTACACATTACTTTCCAACTCCTGTCATTGTACAATTTTGCACTAAGACAGGATTGAAACTTGATTTTCGGAATCGAAAGTGACTTATGTAGCACTCTGACCTCATTCAGTTCCAACCATGGTTCTGCATGACTGTCAAAAATTTTAAATTCAGGAATACCCCTAAGCTCAACTGGGGAACTGGACCCTGAATGTGTTGATTCGAAGTCTCTTTCATCCATATACAAGTCCTTTTGCAAGTTTTCAGTTAGTTCAGAATTCCCCAGATTTTCATAGAAAGCAAAGAATGTGGTATCAGTGCTAGGCCTTTCGGAACTTTCAGTCGGGCTATCAGGGTGATCCGGCGAGAGCTCATCATACCAGCTTTCCGCTCTACACAAATGGTTATCAAATGTTAACAGGTATCTTATTTCATAGGAATTAGCATATAGGTACAAGTGATATGTGACCATCTAATCTACCATAATGTGGTATCCACCACCATAGTTATAGTTCAAAGATATTGCAGAGACTTTATCCAGGCTGCAACTAGCCAGAGAAGAACAAGGCAATTTGTGGTACACCTTGGGCAATTAGGCAAAAAGATACAGTCGGAAGAATCATAAAAATAATCCTGAATCCTGAACTTAACTGGGAATCTCAAAATCTTGGTCTGTGAAGATCAACATGTAACAAAAGCTACCCCCTAGAAAGATTCTGAAATTAAGAATGCACAATGTATAAGGTCAGGAAAAGTATTTAGTCTTACATGGCTGTAGGTAGATCAACACTCGAGTTACGCTGCACAAGCAGTGCCCCTCCAGCTGCATATCTAGCTGGGACTGGACGAGTTGCGTTTCGCAAACCACTGACCTTCCCTTTGGAAACTACATATACAGTGCAGAAATTCGGTGCCCTTTTCAACACAGTGCCAGGAATATCAACAGTCTTAAATAGTCTGTGCAAACCAACATTGAAGGTTCAAAAAATTGCTTTATAACCATGAAGCTATCTTTGCATAACAATACCTAGTAGCACAGATTTCTTCAAAGAGCAACACCGAACAATTGATAGACTTGTTAGATATAACAATACCTGCCTGCTTACACATTTTCATTTCAGGTTGATTATAATAGACTAGAACTATTTGGGAATCACCTGGAAAGGCCATTTCTTGATCCTCCACCAAGCAACAAAGTGTCAACTCCAGATCGGTAAACATATCCAATGAGTGCTCTTGCCACATCTGAATCCTCAAGTAGCACAGTTTCGCATCGTACCTAATGCAGAAAATTAAATCATGAAAGAAGGAAATTGAAGAAAAAGCTGGAGTAAGGAACAGAAAGCAAAATCTGAAAACATTGCTTCTTGTCATTTGAATTCGGATGTTTAACAAAGTAATATATAAAGAGAAGGAAGCACCCAAAACCCACTCGTCGACGCCTACAGAAACATCGAAATGGAAGAAAGAAGTCCATCTTTTGACTATCGGTTTGTTGTTCCTCTGGTGCATCATGGTCATTTGAAACTGCAACAAAAATACAAGAAATTGCATAAATATTTGGAAACAATTACATACAAATTTATCCTTTTAACCAAAATCCCATCCCTAGCAACATTTCTGTTCAAAATGGAACAGCAGAACAATGGCCTAGAAATCATGAATACCTCATATGATCGAAAAGCCTGTTCTGTTATAAGATATCTGACTATAGTCCAGACAATATTGTATGTACATATAAAGATGTAATAAATGAAACAATGGCAGAGAAATAAATGCATGTATCTTAATTCTTAAGAGAGTTAACCTGCATTTTGTCTATCTTTAACATGGACAAGTTTCAAAACAAGGTCTCTGGTGACAAGATTATCAGCAGCCCAAATGAGAGCAGATTGGCTGCTTTTATCCTTATCTATAGCCACAGCTGTTGCCCTCTCTCTTCCTCTCCTCCTCTCTGCATTCTCTCTTAGAGTCAACATTTTCTGCCCCTTTCACTCTCCCCCTTTTAGTTTCTTGACAAAGAATCAAACGAAGAAACTATGAGAAACAAAACAAGATCATTGGGAAGACTTGCCCTAGGTTCAAGAAATTAACACCCTAACCCTAACCCATGGATGTCTGTCCCCAACAATGGTCTAGTCCTTGTAGTCATTGAGGTTGTAACAAGACATTGGCCCCTCAAATAATCCACCATGGCTGGCTGTCAGTTACAGAACAAAAAGAAACAGCTAGTCACATTCAACATGTTGCCAAATCATTAGCGAAGCTCTTTGAAAACTAATCAGTGCCACCATCCATTTTTCTTCGAACTGAACATTTCTTTTACTAATTATAGGTAATGATTAATTATTTATGTGCTTAACTAAACTCATCAAATTCAAATTACGATAAGTTCTCGTTATACAAGAAGACATGCTGTCATTTTTTGACGGTTTTTTTCACATATCAAGACCAAGTCTCTTTTTGTATTAAACTTAGCCTGATTCAAGAGTCCGTCCGAACCCGATCAACATGCCTCCTAGCCTACGTTGAGTGTCAAGAAAATCAACTCAGAATTGAACAGTTTGATTTGGTCAACCTTAGCCTCCAACTCGATTAAAATTGGGTTTGAATTATTTAAATATAATAATATTTTTTCAAAACCTTTAATTTTTTTATTAATTTAGATTAATCCGATTTAACCTATTTAATACATGACCCAACTCTTGTGTTAGATCGATCCCCGAATCAAACTATGGTCCTCGGTCACAGACTTACATACTATCCTTGTCTAGACTGATACATTTATGAGAAATTAGCATATCATCCTCATCTCTAGGAACGAATTAGTTTTGGTTTTCTTGACAACTTGACGGAGAATGAAGGACAGCAAAGAGAATTGGTTTTTATTTATTTAAAAGTTTTGATATTATGTGATTAGTTTAGATTTTATTATTTAAAATTATTAGTATTTATAATTTAGTGGTTAAATTATGATTTAGTTTTCTTATTAAATTAAGATTTATTATTTTATTTGGTTTGGTGTGTATAAATAAATACCTAGACATCAATTATTTTGATTTTTGAATTATTAATCGAAATTGAAACTCAGAGTTTTTGCAAGATTAAGTGTGTACTGTTGTTTTGGTCTCTTCGAGATTGGGTTTCTCTCCTTCATTGATGATTTTTTTTATTACTATTCTACTTTGATTCTTGTATTTTCATGATTTTTTTTCTCTCTTTTCCTACATCACAACTATTGATTAGCTAATATTCAAAAGCATTTAATCAAATAACTTGATTTAAAGGTTTTCACAAAAGAAGATAGGAATTGTGGGCGATCGTGGAGGCATGGGGGATCGGGAAACCGGACAGGTATGATCATTTGTATGGAGCCAAAGCTCAACGCAGCAGCAGCGACAACAAACATGGGAACAAGGCAAGAGGGTGGCAATGGACCTAGTCAGGAGTTCCAAGAGGCAGGGATCACACACTGTTCTATTCCTGAGTTAGCCTAACATTTTCCTATTTCTCAGTAGCAGATTCAGCAGCAGGCACAGGATTTCCTGTGCTGTTCAATAGACCACTTTCACTTCACTAGACCAACTTGATTTTCCCGAAATGCAGTCACAATATGGAATGACTATTCAATCAGGCCGATACTCCAAAGCAACAGCTCCATTCCAGGGCCTTGTACAATACTCAGAATCCATCATGAAGTTGCTGATCAGAGCTGGAAATGGCCGCGGCAGCCATGATATACATCAAGAGACTTGCTTGTAAGGCAGGGAAGGGCCAGTTTAGTTATTCTTATTAGGAAATCCTGTCTTTAGCTAGGTTTTGACTTTCCATAGTCTGTTTAGAATTGAGCTACAATAATGGCTTATATGGACTAAATTAACCAATTGCTTAACAGAAACTTGCCACAACATCCATTACACTAAGTAATCAGATAATTCTGATCCAAGTGAATCCATTTTGTGTGAATGTTCTTGCTATCCATTGTACTACCAAGGAGAAAGAAAAAGCTGTCAAACCCTAGCTCATTTAGTCTTGGA
>Ga0325414_1009510_pt1 | contig 10226 bp, 6 predicted proteins | sample PopdelMetagenome_8_FD_206183 | JGI IMG/M metagenome (GOLD analysis project Ga0325414, IMG submission 206183) | Populus deltoides microbial communities from Bellville, Georgia, United States - Leaf-PdKOR-R3 | ecosystem: Host-associated > Plants > Phyllosphere > Phylloplane/Leaf | place: USA...
TGTCATATTAAAAATAAAATAAAATCAACTGGTGTCCTTCACATGCATGTTGGCCCAAACAAATCCTGCATGTCAATGCACGAGACACCCATTTCATATCTCAATGCTCGGTCCTCGATCATCAACGCGCTCCGCGGAGACATGAGATGAAAGGTCCACAGCAGAAGATTTTACATGGTTGCTGATACCGGCTAACAATAACATAAATTATATTTTAAAATTTTATTTGATAATTTAATTTAATGGATTGAGGTAATTTTTTAATATAATATTAGAATTTTGATAATCAAATAATCACAAGTTTAAATTTTATAATATAAAAATTAAATACAAGATAATGTATAATTATATAAGTTTTAACTTCAAATAACTTTAATTTAAAAAAATATTTTTAAAAAATAATATAAATCATATTTTGAAATTTTATATAATAGTTTAAGCTATTAAAAAATAATTTTTTTGACGGTGTGAAATCAATTAACGAACATTGGCAAATGATTTGATTATCACAATCCACTAGCTAGCGATCGTCTCTAGATCATCAAACATATTTTTATGATTTGAGTTTCGTTGTCTAGGCAAGATCGAGTCTTATGACAGTGATCCAGTGGTTTGCCGGTAGGAACTCAATCTCACTGTCTTGTCCAACAAAAAGGAAACATATGCTCGGTTGTGAAGGAACATCTCCATTTTAACTAATAGCCTTTGAAGCAGTCAGCTGCGACGGCAAATACATACACTAATACACAGTATACATGAACTTTTTTTTTTTTTATGTTATTTTTATTTTTATAAATATCGAGATATTATTAATATAATTAGTTTACCATTAAAACTATGATAAACTAGAATTTAAAATATCAAAAAATATATATAAAAAAACATTGACAAGTTTCTACACCAAATCCAGATATTAGTATCTCGATTATTGCATCATTTTTTGTCAGGCTGTTTGTTCAACATCATTTACTTTATGAGACTTGATTAAGATAGCCTTAGAGATGTTCTTGAAGGATTTTAATCTAATAAATCCACATATAAAATTGTGAAGTATCATTAGCAAATGATAAAAGATGTATGGAAGAAAATATACTTCGGTCTTGAAATATATACTTTTCAGAGGAAGGTTAAAGAGAAGTAAAAGATGGAGATAAAAAGTGGAAAGTTAATTACCATACCATCTCCCCTCGGACCCCTCATGGTTTCAAAACACTAAACCAACATGTTTATACAACATAAAGCCAACTTCTAATGCTCAGTATATATACACAATCTCTCTTAATGCGTCATAAAGACACTAATTAGGTCAGATAGGGTTGGTTTCCTTTCATTTGTCACTGTGCATAACTCTTCCAATTATGGGGTGCCAATAACTTCTAAGATCCAGCAATACCATATATCAGGTTGGAATTTAAGAGCAAGTTACAAAAAATCCTTTATCTTTTCTTTTCACGAATGAATGCAGTAATTGAAGTATGAGTGACCTATTTTACATCCACCCAAGTCATGGAATTCACTACAAAAGCCTGAAAAACATATAAATTAAAATCAATAAAGAGAGATGGGTCGGATTATTGCTGCTAATTCGTCAAATAAACTCTTGGCTTTCTGCAAATAAATTGTGACAGTATCATCATCTTGACGAAGATATTGAAATGAGCCATGTAATTGCATAATCCAAGAATTGGATGAAGAAGCAAGAGCGTGTTCTAGTGTGCTTCAAATACTAGCAGAAGTCGGACAATCAACCACAAGATCAAGGATATTCGCAGACCATTTGATTAAAACAATGAGTTGCTTGGTAAGAGGGTTTTCATTTTTTAATTTGATCCTTTCCCTTCCACAATTACAATTAGATCACTAAAATTAAATGCATTTTTTTCCTTTTCCTTTTACTTTTTATTTTTTTGAATTTTAAATTCTTTGGAAAAGATGTTGAAAATGACACGAATACGTCAAGAACATATTTTTTTCGGTTTTTGTTATTTTTTTTCTATTTTTGAATTTTTTTCAAAAGATGGGGTAAAAAATTAGGTAGCAACAAATACCTCCTCTTTACAATACTTACGGAGCAAATACTTGTTAAGTGCTTGGCATAATAAGTTTGTAAAGACAAACAAATTGTTTTTTTCAAAACTAATCTTCTTAAAACTTTTAGTTCGGTTGACCTGAAACTCTGTTTTCGCAACAATCCCTTTCAACCAGAACTACGATCAGATTATGTACAACTTGGTTATCCTGATATCCCACTGTGATAATTTTCTTTAACCAGAACCAAAAGTTGCATTCAGCTTGGTCAACCTGAAATCTCAATCTAGAGACTCCCTTTAATTAGAACCAATAGCTTGGTCAACCTGAGATCCCAATCTGGCAATCCTCTTTAACTAGAACTAAAATATAAAAAACAACTCGGCTAACCTGAAATCCTTACCTAGCAATTTCCTTTAACAAAAACCAATAGCTTAGTCAACTTGAGATACCATCTGACGATCTCCTTTAACCAGAACCAAAATGTTGCATTCAGCTCAGTTAACCTGAAATCTCAATCTAGAGACCCCCTTTAATCAAAACCTTGGTCTTTTTTTTTTCCATCTCGGTCAACTTCTGATCCCATCTAGCGATCAACTTTAACTAGAACCAAAATGTTGCCTTCAGCTCGGTTAACCTAAAATCTCAATCTAGAGACCCCTTTAACTAGAATCTTAGTATTTGTTTTCAACTCGATTAACCTAAGATCTCATCTAGCGATCCCCTTTAACTAGAATCAAAATGTTATCTTCAACTCAGTCAACCTAAGATCCCATTTGATGATCCCTTTTAACCACAATCAAAATGTTGCCTTCAGCTTAGTTAACTTGAAATCTCCATCTAACACCCTTTAACCAGAACCTTGATTTTTATCCTCAACTCGGTCAACCTGAGAGAGCGATCCCATTTAACCAGAACTAAAATGTTTTTTACTTCTCGATCGTGGGGTTTTGAAAACTTGGTGCTTCCTAAAGATTCTTCTTGGTGATAGGGTTGGTCTTCTTCTCTTCTTGAGAATTTTCAAATAAAAGGATTCTTCTCATTTTTCTTTTTGATTGTAAGATTGAATTTCTTGGTGTTTTCTGATTGTAGGTTGATGTAAAATTTCCTGATCATGGGGTTTGAAAACTTGGTGCTTCTTGATTGCAGGGTTTACCTGAAGATTCTTCCTGATGACAATGTAGATCCTTTTCTTTTCTTAAGAATTTCCTAATAGTTGGGTTCTTCTCACTTTTCTTCTTGATTGCAAGGTTAAATTTCTTGGTATTTTTTGATTGTAGGGTTGACCTAAAATTTCCCGATCGTGGGGTTTGAAAACATAGTGCTTTTTAATTGCATGGTTGACCTGATACTTCCTGATAGCGGGGTTTGAAAATCCTGATTGTAGGGTTTTTGATTGCATGGTTGACATGATACTTCTCGATAGCGGGGTTTGAACTTGGCGCTTCCTGATAGTGGGGTTTGAACTTGGTGCTTCCTGATTGCAGGGTTGACCTGAAGATTCTTCATAATAATAGGGTTGATCTTCTCCTTTGAGAATTTCTTAATAACAGGGTTCTCCTCACTTTCTTTCCTAATTATAGGGTTTAACTGATATTTTCTAATTGTGGGGTTTGAACTTGGATTCCTTGCTATCAAGGATTCTTTCTTTGTCAGCTCTGATTCATCAAAATCTTACTGGATTTCAATGAGGATCTTCATGAAAAATTCAAAAACATATATGCAATGATTTAGAGTTAGATGACATGTATGCATCCTTACCTGATTTGAAATGTAGGCCCCCTATTTGATGCTTCATTGTCATAGGCTGCGTTTGTTTGCTATCCAAAGCATTCTTAGTTTTTTTGATTCATCGGCTTAATTACCTTATGCCAATCCTTCACTTAAATATAAGTGCAATGCCCATCCTAAGTTGTTCACGAAGATTACTGCTCTCATTATTTATTAAACTGACCATGCCCCCAAGTGTGGTATTACTTGCTTTATCATGAAGGGTTTAACAAATCATTCTGCTTTTTAGATTCTTTTAAGAATTGCCCTTTAATTAACTGTGTGCATCCTACTAACAATCATTAAAAGATTTTCTAGTGTCGACTTCTTCATGGATTGTCAATTAGCCACGAAGTTGCTTTCAGTTGAACCGTACTCTTCAAGCATATGTTATCATCAACCTTCATGGAACTGTTAAGTCATTCAGACAAGCAACAAAGGCTCATCGTTGTATGCTCAATGTTCTTTTCAATGAATTCCTTTCCCCCATCTAATCAGATCATGAAAAGAAATGCATTGTCATCATCAATGATGTTTCTTTTATCACCTACATTCATGTGATGAAAGGCACCTTGAATCGATAGGTTTCAAAGTTGATTGTCCCATGACCAGTCTAGGTAGCATGTATCTTTCCAACATTTTTCCAAATGTACTCGTGTGATAACATCTCTTAAGAGTCATAACCATATTTTAGATGGTAAACCAAGATTTCAAACATGAAGATACCCCTTAAGTGCAATATTACTCTTAATTGTTGTTGGAGTTCATTAAATCATTAGTTGTCTTTGAGCAATATTGCCCTTAGTTGATCAGGTCATACTTATTTTGCAGTCTATCATCAAGAGGTATTTGTCATTGACATAGCTTTGATGAATTTCACTGATTTATCATTTGATTTTCCCACCAGCTAATCTAAATATTTCTTGTTTTTCTTCTCAGGGTCCACTATATTGTCCCCAATTACTCAACTTTTCAAGGATAATCAAGAAGTGTCAATGTAATTTTTATCAAGGATTTTGCAAACTTGGTCCATGGTTTTTTGCTCAAGAATTTTTTCTTGTTCTGGAATCAACTTGCACATTTCAAAGATCATGTATTCATGTCTATTCAAGTCTAATTGTTGAAATAAAATTAGAGAGATGTCAAGTTTTGAAAGTATTTTTTTTTTTGAAAATCAAGCTTCTTTGGTTAAAGACCCAACACACACCTTGTATTTTAAAAACAGAAATTGACCCGTTGTAAGTTTAAAATAGTTTTTCTATGGTTTTTTGTGTCATTTTTAATCTTTTAATTTGGGTATGTCATTTAATGACACGTGATGAGGTGACCTTTTATGGATTTAAAAAAATAGGAGGCTCGAGTCAAAACTCGAGGCTCTATCAAGAAAGATTGTCTCTTTTGAGCATCTATTTTATCAGCATGCATAATAACTAGTAACATAGTTCATGAAGCCACAAACCTTATGGAAAAAGCTCTTCATGTATTTGAAAACGCCATTTATCGGTCTAAATCGTTTGCTTGATTAAAAAGGGTTTCACATAATGCAGACTATGGTTCATGGTTACGAAAAAGGGAAATTCATACATTCAAAAGGTGTTTTAGGGTTTTAAAGACCTAGGATCACTTTTCTTCTGGCTCTTTTCTCTTGTGAAGTCGTCTTATAGACTTTGTTCTTATATACTCTCTTTCTTAAGGAAGAGTCTTGCTTCAGGATCTTTGCCTTAGTCTTAGAGCGTCATTTAACCATTATTTTCTTTTTTTTTCTATTTTTCCTTTTTCCTTTTCTTCTTGTTCCTTTTTTTCCCTTCCTCTTTCTAGAGTTTGCTCATATTTGTTTTTGCCCCCACAGTGTGGGGTGTGATCCTAGTTAGGGTTTCTTTTCAAAAGAAAGGTTTTATCAAGATCAAAATAGGACTACAAGGGATATAAGAATTGTGAAAGGAATAAAAAAAAGATAGCCTTTTCTCATTTTAAGCAAGGTTAGTTAAAATCAACAAATTTTAACCTCATTCAATATAATAATTTGGACTTGCAAAGAATCATGATTCGCGAGTCCATAACTACAGAATACACTACATGTCGGTATGCATACTATTAAAAATTAGGTACATGATGTGTGGTTCAATTTCATGTGTGAGTTCAAAATTGGTTTGGTCACCCCACATTGTTTACTATGCCATTTTAATGAACATCGATTTATTTTTGCAACCAAAACATTTTTAATCTTTCAGGATTAATTAACTTTAATTTCGCATATTGGAGTTTGATCAAAATATTTTGTCAGAATACCCTTTGAAAGAAAACATCTCTTTATTTCAAGACAATAATAAGATAAAGAACAAAGCACAATTCATTGAAGGTATGTGATGCACTCACAATATATGAAAACATATTGAAGCAAAATATAATGCTCATTCTCTAAGTAGTTGCATATTATCTATGCCTTGTCAGCATTTTGCAAGCTATTGGTCATTGCTGAAGATAGGGATGACTATGTGGTAGGTACTTCCAAACTTGATACTTGAATTTTTAACAATTTTCAATCGAATGGCTTAGGACCCCATCACAATATTCACATCTCTCGTATGGATTATACCACCTAGAAAATAATGGTTGTATGAGATTTGATGGAGTTAGGGTAACAAGCTCGGAGTCTAACAAATTTTGGTAGATAAACTCAAGTAGCAGAGGTATGTCAATCTTTGACAAAAGCACTTGATACTACAACTAAGACTTCCAACCTGAGAGCCATCTTTTGATTCATCTCTCGTCATTGTTCTAAAACCAATGGTAGGCCCTCTAATTTTTTCTATTTTGATAGCTTGTTCAATTCTTTCAGTAATCCTTACGACTTCGTAGAAATGCTAAGCTGAGCTTCCCATCAGATGCTCATAATAAGGTGATAGGAAGGTGTTGGCAAATAACATCACCATTTCTGTTTCTATCAGTAGAGGTTGAACATGTGTTGTCTTATTTCACCATCTTTGCGTATATGCCCTCTCAGACTCTTGTTTCCCTTCTCCATGGCCATCAGGCTGGTTCTCTCAGGAGCAATTTATAGATTGAATTTATACTGCTTCAAGAAGGCATTTGCCAGATCCTTTCACTTATTAATTTTGGTACTATGAAGTCTGGCATACAAGCTCAAGACAAACCCTTTAAGACTATCCTAAAAGAAATAGATTAGCATTTATCATTATAAATCACTTCAACCGTTTTGTTTTAGTATGACTAGAGATGACTGTTTAAACATTCTAGTCTAGTATAGTTGATGAATTCGGACACTCTGAACTCCTTTAGCACCATAATGTTTGGAACCAAACAAACTTCAGCTGCCAATACAGGGTTAGTCAGATTATTATTTTAAATACTCTCAATATTTCTTCTAGGGCAACCCATTTATCATAGTCCATGAGACTAGTAAATCTATCGTTAAAAGGTCCTTTCGCTGTTAAATCTACAACGACTTGAGCTTGAGTTAGCTAGATGGAGGGAATGGGAACAAAATGCTGCTCAGTTATTGAGTTTGCCCCCAAGTTCTAAGATGTACGAGGGACATGGGCTGATAGTGCTTCTATGAGAGGTTGTACAAACGTTCCCTTTCTATTCTTGAAACATAGCACTAGTTTGACCAGATTTGTGAGTCTGGCTACTTCACCTTTGATGCTCTCAATTTTCTTTTGATAATGAGCCTCTATCTAAGCCTTTTCTTTATTTTTCATCTTTTCTCTCAGTCAAGTGTAGTAGACCTTTGGTGGGGGACCTACGTTTCAACCAGTGAGCATGCATGTTAAATGTATGAGCATGTTTTTATATGATGAACTCACCCTTCAAGGGGTGACACATGGTTGTAACTCTTGCATGATGAATAAGAATTTTGATTCTTGCCTGAACTCTACAACAAAAATTTCCTGAGTGACAACCAATGTCACCCTTAAGTCCTAAACTCAAGATGGGCTTGCCTTTATGCAAAACATATATAAAAAGCATATATCTTAAAGGCAAGTTCCTTGACATGCTGTCAGAACAAAGAAGGTGCTACTAGTGCTTTAATAAAGGTCATGGTACATCTATTTTAATGGAGGGCTACTGGATTTTCACAATGTTGAGTTGGTGTTGGATCGAGAAAAAAAAGTTGCTAGTGTTGGAAGATCATGAGCAACTATTTCAATGAAGAGCTGTTAGATTTTCACGATGCTGAGTTGGTGCTGGACTGAGATGAAAAAAATTTGCTTGTGTTGGAAGATCATGAGCAGCTGCTTCAATGAACGACTACTGGATGTTCACCGTGCTGTGGAGGAAGGCAGTAGGTGCAAGACTAGGAAGAGATGTGCAACCATTGTTGGTGGAGGCTAGCAGGGCAGGGGAAGTGCTGGGAAATAGGTGTTGCTCACAGTTGAATCAAGCTATGGTGGTTGTTCTTCTCTCAATTGCTGGTTATTCAAATAAAGAGGGTAGGACAATGTTGTTTTTTTTTAATGAAAGAGAGAGAGTCCCAAGTTTTGTGTTGTTGGTGAGTTTGTGAGGGGGCAATTGGTCACGAGTTCTTTGTGTGTGTGAGGAGATAATGTTTTTGATGATGTGTATGACTTTTTTTATACTTTAAGTAATTTCTCCTCTAAAATCTCCCCCCCTTTTTTTGCGTGTATGTGTGTGTGTGTAACCACTCATTTATAGGTGAAAATTTTCTTTGGTTTAAAGGCAAAAAAAACCAAGATCAACCATTGGATTTCAAGAATAAATCTTAACCATTCATTTGATAACTTGGAGACAAAGTAAAGCAAAATGGACCTTCGGATTACGAGAATTGATTGCAGACCATTTGATTAAAAAAATGGGTTACTTGGTGAGAGGGTTTTTAATTTTCAAATTGGTCCTCTCCCTTCCACAATTACAATTAGATCACTAAAATTAAATGTATTTTTTTCTTTTCTTTTTTATTTTAAATTTTTTTGAAAAAGACACTAAAAATGATGCGAATACATCAAGAACATATTTTTTTTTGGTTTTTTTGTTTTGTTTTGTAATTTTTGATTTTTTTCAAAAACAAGGTAAAAAATTAGGTAGCAACAAGTTTTATTCAAAATTTAGAGAAATTAAATTAATATATAATTGATAACAATTAGGCTATTAATTAATGTTATTTATTCTTGAATTGAGTAAATAATAGGTAGTTAGTTGGGTACCAATTAATTGATTTCTTTGATTTTATGGTTTAGTTGAAAATTTAATTTGTGTGGAATTGATAACAAGTAAGGGTAAGTATATTTCAACTTATGAAGTGTCTGATTGCTATTGGATAATGAATTATATTTTTCTAAATTGGAGGTATTAGTTACTTTGAATTTAAAGAAATGATGGATTATTAATTTATTAGTTGGTTCGTGTAGGTTAATTGTGAGTCACTTTTAATAAATAATTGAATTTGTGTTTGATAGTATATTTTAATTTTTGAATTATGTTTATTTTTTTTGTTTTAGGTACCAAGTATTCAAGAAAAAATAAGTCCAAGTCCAACAAAAACGCTTCTGTTTCATCAAGTAATAGTATCGATGATCATGTCATGAATCTAGGAAATGATTATAAAAAGACACCTAATATAGAAGTTACCGACCACGGATGCATAATGGAAAGGCGACCTTATTTGATAGAGTCTATTTCAGACAAATGACTAATAGAATAGAAAGACGACCTCTTTATGTAATTGTTCTGTATCATTATGTTATTTATTTTTATTCAGTTATTTCAAGTTTCACAATTATATGAAAAAGGATTTCTTAAATTTATTTTTAGATATACCAATATTGAACCTATTTGAAGAACATCAAGAGTGGATGCCTTTGTTGTAAGTGTTTTAATAGTTTATCATTGGTTTAAGATTGTTTATTTGCATAAATAATATGAAATGTAATTAAATTTTAAAAATTGATTTTTTTTTCTTGTTTTATAGGAGAGATATAACACTAACATGGTTAAGAAATTTTGCAAAGAAACTTTCACCCATCCTCCTCATGATCCTTAAGTGTGGTTGGGGGCTGCTGCAAGTGATGGATCTGATATGAATCATGTTTATGGTTTGCCTATGACATCTGCCCAAGAACCAAGGGTAGCCGTACTTTCCAACTTTAGACACACCATATTCCTGCCCATATTATTCTTCATAAGAATTTAATGAGATTTTACATAAGAGGGTTCAAGAACAAATGGCTATTAAGATGAAGAAGATGAGTGTACTAATTTTAGAACAAAATAAAATGTATTGAGTTCAACTAAGTGCAGTTATGCATGTACTTTCTCCCTCCTCGTGAACCTTCTAGTTTACTATCTTTTCCTCCTCCTCCACCTCTATTTTCAGCACCTAAGGTATATATTTCTTATTGTTCATTTCTACTTATTATTCATCTTATTGTTGTGCACTATTTAATTAA
>Ga0325414_1009511_pt1 | contig 10226 bp, 4 predicted proteins | sample PopdelMetagenome_8_FD_206183 | JGI IMG/M metagenome (GOLD analysis project Ga0325414, IMG submission 206183) | Populus deltoides microbial communities from Bellville, Georgia, United States - Leaf-PdKOR-R3 | ecosystem: Host-associated > Plants > Phyllosphere > Phylloplane/Leaf | place: USA...
AGAGGGACAGACCTGAACGCACTTGGGAGTAACAAGCAGGCGACCAGTGACCTTTTGAGGGGACAATTCCTCAATTTGGAACCCAAAGGAATGCAGGGGAACGTCAAGACTTTCTTTTTTGGAGGAAGAGGAAGAGGAAGATGATGATTGCTCCATCAAAATCTATAACAGTACAAAAGCAAATACACTACCCGTCGCTTCTGAGACCGGAAGATAAAAAGGATGGAGGAATGAGGATAGTTGGAGGATGGAGTAGACAGACCACTCTGCTCTCTGCTGCGTGGGCTTTGGATTTGACTTATGTGACGTTTTTGTTCTCGAAGGTAGATTTTCCTATTCTGCTGTGATGCGCACGATTGGTTGTTTTTATGTTTTAAAAACTTTTTTAATAAAATTTTAAAAAATTTATTTTTTTATTAACTTCAAATTAATATATTTTTAGTATTTTCAAATCATTTTAATATGCTGATATTAAAAATGATTTAAAAAAAAAAAATCATTGACATATATTTTGGCACGAAAAGTTATTTAAAAAGCAACTGCAACCACACTACCAAACATACTCGCAATGTATTTTTAGTTTTTATTATTATTATTATTTTAATAGAATTAAATTTCACGATGATACGAGTAATTAACTGTTCTGAAAATATTGTGTTTTAAAATATTTATTTTTAGAAATATATTAAAATAATATATATTTTTAATTTTTAAAAATTTAATCAAAACAATTTAAAAATATAAAAAAATTAAATTTTTTCAGTAGCATGGTTCAACCGCGCTACCAGACACACCTTGAATATATAATAACTAAAAAATTTAATTATTTTAGCTATTTATACTAGTTTTATTTTATAAAAATTAATAAATTATTTTAAATATTAAAATTAATATTTAAAAAAATTAATTGAATTTTGTTTTTCAAGAATACATCTTCACATATTTTCTTATTAGAAATAAGTTGAATTACCTTTCATTTTAAAAACCATGAAAAATATTAGATATGCTAATCAATTTTACACCCAAATCATTTTCTATATTAGTCTCTAAACTTTTACGATCTCTTAATTAAAGATTTATTTTAAATAAATAATTCTTACAAATATTATTGGGCTTGCAAAACGTAATATGAGAACATGGAGAAAAAGTCTTAGAAATAAACGGAAATTTTTAATCGAGAATTTTTAAAAAACTTGAAAGAAAAATTAATATGAAAATTTAATTACCAATTCCATTGAATCCATTACATAGTTAAATAATGTTTTTAATGAAATATTAAAAACGTCATAAAACACTTATTTAAACTTCCAAATTATTTAGTTTTTTATTTTTTAACGGGAAAGTCCGGACCAGTTTACGCACATCTCGATTAATTTTTCTAGATCCTAAAATTAACAACTAGTAAATTTTTAGTAATCCTTAAATTTATGACATTCAAACTAGCAAACTCTAAAAAAAACAAACACCAATTAAACAACACCTGTTAGAATTAAATTATTTAATTTTGAAACAACGCAAGTGGAATGAGGAGAAGGGCAGATGGATGGACGGACGGATGGTATTGGGTAGGTAAGAACTTCTTAATAAACGGATGCTGTGTTGGGTGATTGTAGCCTGCCTGCATAAATGACACCATTTAATTCGTATCCGATTGAAGAATATTAATATATATTTAAAAAATATTTAGATTTTTTTAATATAATATGATATACACATACATTAATATATTTTATTTATACATATGCGTGCTTTAAATATATATTAAATATTTTATTTTTATTAATTAATAGATAATAGGTTATTTTTTATATCTAAATCTTGATGAATAGCTTGTTGGTATATAAATTATTTTATAATAAATAAAACATAAATATTAAAAAATCTGATGGGCAGGTATCCTTTGTCCGTCGTCAGTAATTGGGTGTTCTCTGTTTAATATTTATAGATACCGAAGGGTACTTTTTTCACCTTATGGGGCCCTGAAAATAAAAGACAGCGACACTCCCACCTTGGACCACTATGTTTTCGTGCCCACCTAACCCTCTTTTATCGCTCCTGTGACTTTCTTTACACGTGCCAGTATGTATATTTTTCAATTATTATATATTAACAAAAACTATATATAAAAAAATTGAATCCATTATTCACCTCTTCATAAAAATACTGTTTATCAAAACAATAATAATATTTTTTTAATTTTCTTTTTAAAAATCATTTATCTTTTAATATTGATTTTACTAAATATTAAGTTTTATAATTTATTTTAATTTGTATTTTACGAGATTATCTCAGTCTCATAACTGATGTTGCAAGTTTAGATGGTTGACTTGAGTTTTTTTTATTCTTTTATAATGGATTTTTTTTAAAAAAAATTCATCATCCAACATTGGGTTGATTGAAAGCAGAGCTTCATAATTTCATTTGATTTGTGTTTTATGAGGTTATATTAATTTTATGACTACGTTGTAAGTTTGGTTGGTAAACCTTGGTCCTTTTTTCCATCATTTTTTTAATTGATTTTTTTTTAATTTCATTCTTCAACATTGAGTTGATTGAAAATTGAGTTTCATCATTTTTTTTATTTACTTTCTATGGGGTTATTTCAGTTTTATTACCCGGGTTAAAGGGTTACGCAAGCTAATCTTGGTTAATTTAGATTATTTTTTTTCAATTTTACCTTTCAATATTGAGTTGTTTGGAAATTGAACTTCATAATTTATTTTGACATATTTTCTATGGAGTTATTATAGTTTAATGACCTGGGTAGCAAATTTAATAAGTTAGTTCAAGTCGATCTAATATGTTTTAATCTCAATATTTTTTTAAAAAATATTGTTTTGAAGTTTTGTTTTTAAGTTAAACCATGTTTTTACTTGTAATCTAAGTTGCTTTTAAACTTGCTATGTCGACCACATTGTATCGAGTCAACCTTCACATGATTTAATTTTTTTCCACTAAAAAATACATTAGCAATGCTTGAATACACACACACATTAAAGATAAAATTGATGCACACTGAAATGTTGCGCGAGACAATGATGTAGTTGAAACCATATCTTCATTATGTCTTTCACATGTAAGGCCAAACAAAGCACTCTTTGTGTCCCAATAGGACCCACACGCATTGTCGCTACACGACGTCGCGCGACGACTCCATTTTTTGTTATTTAACAAAAAGGATTACTCAATTGAGGGAAATGAAGATTTTATTGGAGTCGCCATCTAGTAATTTGAGAGAACTAGAAATCCTAAATTAGACACTAGTCCCAAAGATTCAGGTAATGAGTTAGTTATGATTAAGGGAAGGTAGTCAACATCCTTAAAACATCATTTCAAAAGAAAGGTTACCCTTACTTGTGTGTTTTTTATTTGATTCAAATGCTATTACATTTTGAGCTTATTTGCAATTTATTTTTTGAAGATGATTAACGTCGGTCTCTAAAAATAGGAAACTCGTCTAAAATGTCGATATTTAACCATAAAGAGGAGAGTTATGTCTTAGTTACCAAAAAGAAGACAATGGACATAATCCATATTTTGTATTTAAACTTTTGACATCGGTCCTTTTTTTGTAAAAAAAAAAAAAGACGTGTCGACAAACAATGTTCATAGGAGATACGTCAAAAAATAACATCAGTTCTTAAAAAATAGGAGACTCGTCTAAAATATTGACGTTTAACCCTAGAAAGGAGAGTTACGTCTAGGTTACCAAAAGAGATAATGGACATAATCCATATTTGGTATTTAAATTTTTGACATCGGTCATTTTCTATTAAAAAAAAAAGACGTTTCAACAAACAATACTCATTTATAAAACAAAAATTATTTTCATATCGTTGAGAAATGAGTATAACCATACTTGAGAATTGGGCTTTGCACCCACGAATGATGACATGATAAGATAGGTGTTGGACCCACATCGTTATTCTTTTTATATTTATTTTGGTTTTTGTTTTACAACATACAAAGAAAATATACAATTCTTATATATAAAAATATTAAAAATACCATTGAGAATCCCAAGAAATTACCTAAGTGCCACCGTATAGGTAAAAGACTGAAATACTCTTGAATTTCTCAGAAATTTATGAAAATGCCCCTGATGGCGCGTGTAGCTCACGCGCGGTCACTGTTGGAGGCGATGAAATTTTCGGCGAGATTTTCGACCAAATAATGGTTGATTCTGGTAGATCTGAGGGAGAGGATTCTGATAATGGTGGTTTTGACGACCTTTGATGGCTGATGAGGGAGAATCGTCGGTTTGAAGCTTGAGATGGTCGACGAAATCACGGCTTTTTTCCGGCCAGATGGGGAGGCAAAAACGCTGAAAACGGACGGGGTTTTGCTTTATAGGAGGCTAGTAGCCTTTCTGTGGTGGTTCGGAGGCTTCAAACGGTCGAAAATGAGATATCGGATGAGAGAGAGAGAATCACCGGCGAGAGGAGAGAGAGAGTTTGAGCCTTTGCTACGGTGTGAATGTTTACATGGTACACCGCTGCAGCTGAAGGTTGTGAACCGTTGGGTTGCGGATGAACTGATCCTTCGATTGTGATTGGCTTGATCTGCAAGTTGATCAGACGGTTCGGATGAGTTGAGCTTTGATCTAGTGTGGCTTGGTACACCGAGAGCTTGGTCCAGCGGGTGACGTGGCACAACAGGATCGAAGGGCAGATTGTTTTAAGGGCTGAGATGGATTTGAGTTTTAATCTAGTGTGGTAAGCCCTATTGTATCCTTTTAAATCAAAGGTCCAGAAATAAATACTATTAGATCTAATGGTTGGGATATTTTTGGGATTTTCAAATTGTTTTTTTTACAAAAATCAATATCTTACTAGCGTGAAGGAATAGCAAAAAAAAAACTTAATAGTAATCACATATCTCTTTCTTTTTTTCTGTTCCCCTTTTCCTCTCCTTTTTTCTGGCGAATTGTCATTGGCTATTTATAGCTAATGATAGGGGACATAAATCTAATGCAGGTGACACGGATCTGCTTTAAAGAAAAATTTCATCGCCACAACTACTTCGCCTACCATCGACACAACTGCCCCGCCTACATGATAAAATTTTCTGCATTATTGATTTTGTTTTATTATATATAATAATAAATATTTATATGGATAAAACTAAAAACTCAAATCAGTATTAGAAAAAGCTCCTTTCAACCGCTAAAAATCAATTTTAATTACCGAAAATTATGTTGAAACACTAAAAAAAAAACTTTTGATGGGTATCAACCCGGTGGACCGGGTTTTGAAAAAAAATAACAGTTTTGACCCAAACGGCATGGAACTCATTTTTTTTTCTGGTTGACATGGTTTGATTCGTATTGACTCGGTGGACTCGGTTTTGACCCGAAACGGCCTGAAACTCATTTTTTACCCTAGTCGAAATGGTTTGACCTGTATTGACCCAGTGGACTCGGTTTTGATCGAAAATGATGGTTTTGACCTGAAATGGCCTGAAAACTCATATTTTACTCTGGTCGACATGGTTTGACATGTATTGACCCAGTGGAATCGGTTTTCATGGAAAGATGCGGTTGACTCGAGAAAAATATATTTTTGAATTTTAAACTTTTTCTTAATTTTTTTGGATTTTTATAAATAATAATAGAAATAAAATAACATTCAAGAAAATCTTGGTGAATTCAAAATTAAGTTGACCCAAGACTCGACCCCTTGGTCAAGTTAACCTCTAGGCTAGGTTTAATAACTATACCCACACTATTAAATATCAAAGTCCACTTATGTACCAATTTTCATGGCCCAACAGTAGCTGGCATGTGAACTTCTTTTCTACTAATGGTGGGGGTTTAGGGGTAAATGAATTGTCTAATTTAACATGCAATAGAAACTAGTAGTCTAGGTGCTTATACAATGTTGTGGGTAAATGAATTGTCTAATTTAACATGCAATAGAAACTAGTAGTCTAGGTGCTTATACAATGTTGCGGGTTAATTCAAAAGTTGGTTCAATCATAAAAAAATGTGGATGATATTAAAATTTGAGTTGACGATAAAAAATCTAAAATAAATATTGAAAGCTTGATCAATGTGTTAAATAAACTTAATTGAAAATTATATGTATATAAAATGCTAAGAGGAGTAGTTAATGACAAATAAAAATTGGATTAAAACATCAAGTGATGGATGCAGATAAGGAAATACAATCTCGTGACATGACATGTTATTCATTATACTTATTTAATTATTTGTTATTTTGTTTTGCGAGCAAAAAATAAATTATACAATGTTGCGGGTTGATTCAAAAGTTGGTTCAATCATAAAAAAATGTGGATGATATTAAAATTTGAGTTGACGATAAAAAATCTAAAATAAATATTGAAAGCTTGATCAATGTGTTAAATAAACTTAATTGAAAATTATATGTATATAAAATGCTAAGAGGAGTAGTTAATGACAAATAAAAATTGGATTAAAACATCAAGTGATGGATGCAGATAAGGAAATACAATCTCGTGACATGACATGTTATTCATTATACTTATTTAATTATTTGTTATTTTGTTTTGCGAGCAAAAAATAAAATTTGAATAAAAAAAAATTTCCTAGTATATTTCATTTGCTTTTTATTTGTCTAATGTTGCTCCATGTCATAGGCCATTGGATAGCCTGGGTGCCAAATCTAATTGTGTTAAAGTTGGCTCAGTATGTGCTACAATTTCAAACCCCTACCTAACTCAATCAAGCTTAACCATGAAAAAGCAACATGTCAAAGGAAAAAATCATAAAAATAAAATGAAGTTGCTTTGATTTTTTTTTAATTTAGGTTAACCTCCTGACCCGTAACTCGTACCTTACCTCGGGTCGACCCTCAATTTGAGTTTTAAAACTATGATACTAATAATTTTTATTCTTACATCGCTTCGAGGCAACCAGGGTAGATCATCTCAACCTATAACTTGGGCCTTGTCCTGGGTTGACCCCTTAGTTAGGTTTTAAAACTATGATAATAACAACTTTTATCCTTACGTTAACCCGAGTCAATGGTCAACCCAACCCATGACCCGAGACTGGTTGATTAGGCCTAGCCCTGAAGAGACCCCCAAGTCGGGTATTAAAACTAAGATAATAATTATTTTTATCTTAAGATTAACCCTTGTGTAGAGCATTGGACAAGCTTGTCTTATCTTTTTTATTGGAACAAAAATCTCTCCATTAAAAAAACCTTGGACAAAACAAAAATTGATTTTTATATTATCCAAAGGTGCACTAAACAACATCACAAAAAATATTATCATGTCTTGTCCATCATTGTCCAACATACCAAACACTATCTATTATTCCTGAAACACCTTGTTTTTATTTTTTTCTAATCTTAAAATGTTTTTATATTTATTAATTCTACAACAATGCTTACTTAGAATTTTTTCCAAAAACCAACAAAGATTGGATAGACAATCGAGATTCGAGTTACAATATTAAAGATCATAGTTTGAGAAAAACAATAGAGTTTCTTTTCCTGTAGTGTATATAATTTGGTGCAGGTAAACAAAAATACCATTACCAGATTTAACAGTTTTACCGATAGAAATTTCTATTTGTATTTACATTTATAGTCCAACGGTACGTATATTACTGATAGGCTCACGGACATAAACAGTCTCTCAAAAAATCTCTCGTCAGTAATTTATGAAATGCCGGTGAGTTAGTCGATAATAAATATACCAATTAATTTACAGACGAACAAAGCGCATAAAAAAAAATTAGTCACTTCATTCCGTTGGTATCTTCATTGGTAAATTTAATATATCACTGATATGAAAACCATATGTAATGTCATCAGTTTTTTTTTATTTGTTGATTGGTATACGCATCGATAAATATAACATATCATCGATAAAATATCATCTGTAATTCTGTTGGTGAGTTAACAATAGCAGTGACATTTGTAGTAATTCTTTTCCAACACTCCCTGGAATAAACTAACCAAATTAACATAAGAAAATATTTAAGTTAATACTAACCTTAAACCTTAAAAATCATGCATCGATTTGCGTGTTCCATTCAGGATGTTTGGAAACCTAATACCATTGAAACAATGGAATTTCCATCAATGATTTAATGGCCGATGTTATTATTCTCGTATCCTCAATGTTCATAAACCTGAAATTGCATTCGTTAAATGAAATTATTATTTAAAAAATGATTAAACTTGTCGTTGTGAAAGAAAAACAAACTTACATTAAAAGGTCACCCTTTCACTAGGCTTTGTACTTGCAGATAAATGGATCCCGCTGTGAACGGACCCCCCATCAACGTTGCGGCATCGCCCTCGACGAGCCAGTATCGTAAGTAGATGCATGTGCCTCAAGTGCTTGTTCTTGATCAACACCTAATGGCTTGTGGTCGCCAGCATCGCTGCTAAAAGAACTAACAACGATCTTGTCCTCGCGATGTGCAATAACTTTTCCCCAAGCATCTACACAAATTAAACTATTCCTACTCTTTAAAAAAATTCGGCAACACCTCCCCTGTATAAGAGACTACCAAAAGTTTTTAAACCTATAAATAAACAATATATATGTAACAAATCAATTGATTTTATTCAATTTCTTCTAGAAATTTAGCATAATTTAATTTTGTAGAAAATGAAAATTTTCTACATGATAATATTTTTAATCCTAAAATTATAATTTTTTTTCTAAATTTACAAAAAATAAAAATAATAATTAAAATTAATCCTACACATTTAATTGAAATTGAACAACAAAATTTAAAAAACAAAACAACTTAAATTCAACAAAATAATGCAAAACTTATTACAATAACAACTTAAATTCAACACAATTATGTCTTAGTGATAATATTTTTAATCCTAAATTAAAAAAAAATTATTCTAAATGGAATAAATTGAAAATAATAATTAAAATTAATCCTACACATTTAATTGAAATTGAACAACAAATTTGAAAAAAAAAATAACTAAAATTCAACAAAATAATGCAAAAATATTGCAATAACAACTAAAATTCAACACGTTTATTAATTCATAAAATTATCTAGAACACAGAATTGAAGAAAAATAATGACAAAAAAATGCAAAAAAACCAAAAAAAATGAAGAAAAAAGAATGGAAAATTCTTACCTTAATGACGTGCTTTATTTCAACTGATAATTAAAAAAAAGGAAAAAGAAAAGCAAAGAAAAGAGATTGTTAATAAACTAAAAAAAATAAAATAAAAAGAAAAATGAAGAAAAAAAATCTCTCGAGATGAGAAGAGAATAGAATGCTTGATTTCGATTGAGAATAAGAGAGAGAAGAGAAAAAGCTACGTGAGAGAAGAAGAGAGTAGAGAAAAAGAAGAAGATGAAGCCCTGTTTGTTCTTATTCTAGTCATTTAATTTAGTTTTACTAAAAAAATTGTCATTCTTCGATGATTCCGTTTGTAAAGTAAAATAAAAAATTTTAATTTGCACGAAAATTTTCAAAAAACCCTCCAAATATTACTAATGACTTTTCATTCCATCTGTGATACTGTTGGGAAAAAATAAACTGTAAAAAAATATTAATTATCAGCGTATTGAGAAGTGCAGAGTTCTCATAGTCACTAGAATATACCGATTGACACATTTCATCGCTATACATATATGTAATGAATACCATGACTAATGTTAGAAAGAAGAGGAACAATTGTTATAGTCACTAGAATATACCAACGAACACAGTATGCTAGTAACTATATCGATTATCCTATTGGTAAAAATATCACTTGACCGTACGATTTACTTTCTTTGAATCCCACTGCAATACCCTTTGTAATTCCCTTGGTGTATACCAAGGGAATTTTTTCTTCAAATATATTTATGGATATAATTTACTCTTTGGTTAATTATGTTGGTAATGTTATCTGTAAAAGTCACGTGTCCTTATATTATTTGATTTTTTTTATTTTTTATTTTTCTATTGCAATTCTCTCCATGTATACGAATGAAGATAATTTTTCAATTAATATTAACTGATAGAATGTCAGTAAATGTTATCATAATAAACCGAAAGAAAGATTTTATCTGCATTTTTGTTTGTACTTAACAATTACCGGTAGTCTACGTAAGATCTGACGTATACATAAACCTGACAGGCCCATAAAAGCTAAACGCAGTGTGAAACAGACTTCTGTATTTGCTACCTTACGATGGAAGGAATACAGCTAGCTATAATTATTGATTGATGCAAAGCCTCACAATAAAGCTAGGTTCGTGGCAG
>Ga0325414_1009513_pt1 | contig 10225 bp, 11 predicted proteins | sample PopdelMetagenome_8_FD_206183 | JGI IMG/M metagenome (GOLD analysis project Ga0325414, IMG submission 206183) | Populus deltoides microbial communities from Bellville, Georgia, United States - Leaf-PdKOR-R3 | ecosystem: Host-associated > Plants > Phyllosphere > Phylloplane/Leaf | place: USA...
TGAGATGGCAGCATCTAAGCCTTACAATTTACAAACACATAACTCCAAGTGCAAATCCCTGAAAGAGTACAGTGGTTTTTGTCTAGAATAAAATTCTAGAACCCTCTCTTCTTCTCATTAAACCCCTCAAGGGTTTTTTCTCTTCTTTGCAACGCTCTACCCTCCTTTGCACTGAAATAGATAAGCTGTAAGAGGAAGCCCGGCAAACACGTTCCACCCCCCCTCCCCCCCCTCCTTTCTTTCATGGCTCCAGTTTTAAGCAGAAGCTTAGCTACTTATGCCTCTTTAATCTCCCTCCCCTCCTCTATTAGACATCCAAATAACAAAGTCTTAAATCTGAGAAGTGTTTTTTTGCCACAAAATAACGGTTTCAAAAAGGAATTTTCCTGTTCTGGATTAAAATGGAAACTTGTGAAGAGAAATGACCGGATTTCGGTTCGGTGTGAGGCTGCTGTGGCAGAGAAGGAAGCTACTGATACTTCTGGCGAGAAGTTTGAGTATCAAGCTGAGGTGGGTCTCTTTATTATTTTGTGAAAGTTGGGGTCTTTTAGGTTTTGCGAATTGGGTATAGGTTTTTCTTGTGTTGTATTTTTGCTTTGTTTGATTTCAGTTTGACCAAGTAAAAAACACTCTTTTTTTATTGGATAATTATTGATGTTTGTGCAATTTCTTAGCTGTTTATGGAGTCCCGAATATTGTGATTATGAAAGCTTTACCAAAGATGGATGTCTTGTTGGTTTTTATTGTTGTTACAATTGGTTTTTACATGCTACTTAGTTTGGAGTTAAAAATTTTGTCTATAAGGCACTGAAAGTTGGGAATCTCAATCCTTTCAGGTCAGTCGGCTCTTGGATTTGATAGTTCACAGTCTGTACAGCCACAAGGAAGTTTTCCTTAGAGAGCTCGTGAGGTGAGCATTGACTCTATTGGTATTTAGCGAGCATTGTAATCTTTGTTAATACCGGGCTTTATGAGCTTGCTAATTTTCTATCTAGCCTGTTAGTCGGACATTGGAATTTTTTGTGTAAGGGGCAACATGAAAAAGCAACCTATCTGGAAAGGCTTTTATGCTTTTTCTGCCCATTTAACGACGAAGAAACGAGTCACTATTTTCTTTTCTGTTGATATCATGTTGTTCTGGTAGTGCTTCCCATTGTAGTAGACATAGTGACTTGATTCTATTACTGTGATGCAGCAATGCAAGCGATGCTTTAGATAAGTTGAGATTCTTAAGTGTGACCGAGCCCTCATTGCTTGGGGATGCTGGTGACCTCGAGATACGCATCAGACCTGATCCAGACAATGGCACCATTACCATAACGTATGCAAAGACTTCTTTTAATTTCACTTCCTTCTTGTAGATAAGCATGCTGGGAAGCAATTTGATCTGATTTTTCTGAATCTGCAGAGATACTGGCATTGGGATGACAAAAGAGGAGCTTGTTGACTGCCTTGGAACTATTGCTCAGAGTGGCACATCAAAATTTCTAAAGGCTCTTAAGGTGTCTGTTTTCTCCTTTAGATAACATCAAATCGCCTACCATGTTTGGATTCTGCTGGACTTGTAATTAAGTTCCCTGCCCTGTTATCTACAGGAAAACAAAGATGCTGGGGCAGACAATGGTTTGATTGGCCAATTTGGTGTTGGTTTCTATTCTGCTTTCCTTGTAGCTGAGAAGGTGCAGTGTATTTTCTATGAACTTTTTTGTATATATTGCACTGTTTGCTATTATTTGAAGTTTTTGTGACTGTCATTTCTGTAGCAAGTTCCTGATTAAACTTGATTATCCATATTATTTGCAATCAGGTCGTTGTGTCTACAAAGAGCCCAAAGTCAGATAAGCAACATGTTTGGGAATCAGAAGCTGACAGTAGCTCTTATGTCATCAAGGAAGAAACTGACCCTGAAAAGCTCCTCCGCCGTGGAACTCAAATCACACTTTATTTAAGGGTACACTTGCTCTTTGGATATTATTCACAAATTAGATGAAAAACAGGCATTTAACCTTATTATTGAAAGCCAGTATTATTTGCTTATGGTTCAAAAATAAAGCTGAAAACTTCTCTCTCTTTGCTGGCTTGTTTTGTGTGTGGGATTTGGGGGTAGGGTTCACGCGTCTCTTTGTCCAACTTCAGTAGTTGCGATCAAAAGCAGGCTTACAAGTTATTGTCCTATTGCAGGAAGATGACAAGTATGAATTCTCAGATCCGGTCAGAATTCAGGGGTTGGTGAAGAATTACTCTCAGTTCGTTGCTTTCCCTATCTATACATGGGAAGAAAAATCAAGGACTGTTGAGGTCAGAATGCTTCCCTCTCTTACTTCCTGCTTATTGTCAAATTTACATGAAATTTGAAAAAATCTGGGTGGGTGGAACATTGGTTTGCATTTAAATGGTTTGGAATTCTTAAAGGAAGTTCATTACTCTTACCATTTTAAAAAACTGTATTGGCTATTTATCAAAAAAAAAAAAAAAAACTGAATTGGCTCTTTGACCTGATTTTTTAGAACCTTTGTAAGAACTTATATTTTCTGAATCACACAATGTTGTATGTGAGTGATAATTTGAGCTGAATATTGTTTGCCATTATTAGTGTTGCTTGTACATTTAAGCCTATACCAGCTAAAGCATTTCTGCGAAATTGAAACCTTGGGCAGGTGGAAGAGGAGGAAGAACCAAAAGAAGGAGAAGAGGTGCCAGAGGTAAATGCCATCACAATCTTAATGATGGTGCTATGATTTTCATTTAATTAATCATGCCATTTAACTGGGTTCATGTTCCTGGTGCAGGGTGAGAAAAAAAAGACAAAGAAAACTAAAACTGAGAAGTATTGGGATTGGGAATTAGCCAATGAGACAAAACCGATTTGGGTGAGTATTTAAGTAGGTATTACCTTTGTTTTTTGCAATTTCTTATATAATGTACTCTATGTTTATCTTCTATTTGTTGTTGTAGATGAGGAATCCGAAGGAAGTTGAAAAGGATGAATATCAGGAGTTCTACAAGAAGACATTTAATGAATTCTTGGATCCACTTGCATATGCACACTTTACCACAGAGGTACCATAATATTCGTACTTCTTACTTGGCTACCAATTTTTCAGTGTATGAAATTAACTTCAATTTTTTTTGCAGGGAGAGGTTGAGTTTAGGAGCGTTCTATACATTCCAGGAATGGGGCCTCTTAACAACGAGGAAGTAATAAATCCTAAAACAAAGAACATTCGTTTATACGTGAAGCGGGTATTTATCTCAGATGATTTTGATGGGGAACTGGTACGTGATGTAATAATTTATTGAAGTTGTAACTTTTACTGTTTTCTGCATTTTCTTCATGCATATTTAATCATACATAGATATTGTATTTGAATTTTAATCGGAGAAGATCTTTGTTCTTATCCGTATAATGTTGTACTTTATCCTCCATGCAAATTTTTTTATTGTCTTTTACGAGTCAACACACTGTTTTTGGGAGTTTGTCATGAAGTTGCAATGTTGTACAAGAACAAGCTAAGTATGTTGCCCTTGCCTCTTTTTTTGGCAGTTTCCACGATATTTGAGCTTTGTGAGGGGTGTGGTGGATTCCGATGATCTTCCTCTTAATGTTTCTCGAGAGATTCTGCAAGAGAGTCGGATTGTAAGGATTATGAGAAAAAGGCTAGTTAGGAAAACATTTGACATGATTCAAGATCTTTCTGAAAGTGAAAACAAAGAGGTTAGTGGCATGCAGTCCATGTATATTTTATCCTCTGTTCGGCCTGTGTTTTACTAATGAATAGTATATACACATGTTTTTGATTTTCAGGATTACAAAAAATTCTGGGAGAACTTTGGCAGGTTTCTGAAGTTAGGATGTGTTGAAGACTCTGGTAATCACAAGCGCATAACTCCACTGTTGCGGTTCTACACTTCCAAAAGCGAGGAGGAACTCACAAGCTTAGATGAATATATTGAGAACATGGGAGAAAACCAGAAGGCTATATACTACTTGGCAACAGACAGCTTGAAAAGTGCTAAGAGCGCACCCTTCTTGGAGAAGTTGGTTCAAAAAGACATTGAGGTATGTGTGTGGTGCAGATTTAAGTATACCTGCACTTGAGTTCACATGGTGAAGGCAAGTTTTGCTGTGATGCAGCAACACATGATTTTTTTAGCTGATGAAAAATAAGCTATTCATCCTTTTCTTTGTAAAGTAACCAATCTAATTTTAAGCTCAACCTAGAAAGTAAATATTTGATTGTTTTAAATAACAGTTGTGCTGCTGTGGGTGTTGTGTACTGGCCGCAGCTGTTGGGTATATAAAACTGTTAAAACCTCGAGTAAAATAATACCTATACAACACAGACACAGACACAGACACAGACACCACCTTAATGATTTGTTTTATAAGAATGTAATTCTACAACAAACACTTCTTCAAGAATGAAATAATTGAAACCTTAAATAAAAGGAAGGATTATATTAAATCAGGCTGAAGTAGGTTTAAATATTTTTAATGATTTCCCTAATTAAATTCATATTCATGATTTCTGTCTCCTTTTCTTTTTACCTTGCCATTCCTAGTAGCTGTTGCTATGATAATGTTATATTTTGTTGCACTTTCTTTTTCTTTATAACCCGTTTCAGGTTCTGTGTTGGCATAGACATGTTATATTCCTTTACATGTTCCTGGATGTTTGATGCGGTTTTGTTTGATGCATTGTTTGTAGGTCCTTTATTTAATTGAGCCAATTGATGAGGTTGCCATCCAGAACCTGCAAACCTACAAAGAGAAGAAATTTGTTGATATCAGCAAGGAAGATCTAGAACTGGGTGAGCACTAGCAATTTCTGTATCTATTATACAATTCATTGACAGCAATTCAAAAGCTTTTTCATGGCATGGCTCCTCTCTTCTTGGGGCTCTAGTTTCCATCTCGCTAACAATGTAGGTTATTGATGCAAGGTGGTGATGATGAGGTCGAAGAGAGGGAAACTAAACAAGAATACAATCTCCTATGTGATTGGATTAAGCAGCAACTGGGTGAAAAGGTGGCCAAAGTCCAAGTTTCAAAGCGTCTCAGCTCTTCTCCCTGTGTGCTTGTCTCTGGCAAGTTTGGTTGGTCTGCCAACATGGAAAGGTTAGAAATTGTCTTTAACAACACCTATCTCCTCACCCCACCCCACCTAACAGAAGCTCAAGCTTATTCAGTTGATCTTATTTCAAACGTTTCGTGCTTTTGAAGGTTGATGAAAGCACAAGCTCTTGGAGATCAATCCAGTTTGGAGTTCATGAGGGGAAGGAGAATACTGGAGATTAATCCAGATCACCCAATCATTAAAGACTTAAACGTAAGACAGTTGTCCTCAACACTGTTTAATTTGGTGAAGCTATGGTATTGTTGCTGTTGATGTTCTTCCTTTTCTTCTTCTTCTACTACTACTACTACTACTACAATCACTAACTGAGGAGGTAATGGAGAACCTGACGAGAGACAGCTTTGAAGAACCGATGGGTCTTTGAAGTTATTTACCTGCCAAGATTTAACTACACAGTTATTTAGTTAGTTAGTTGCTCACTTGTGAGATAGTGTAGAGGCTTATGTGATCGAAAGGGTTTGAGGATGTCTAGAATCCCTCATGGAGTGTCAATATTGACCATGTAAATGGATGGCAGTTTCTTGTTGATATATCGATGAAGTATTGCCTTGTGCATTAACTTCATGGATGAAAATACCTAAGATGAATTGATTGTTTCTAGACGGAGTTTCTGATTCTTAGCTTGTTTGCATATGCAGGCTGCTTGCAAGAATGCTCCTGATAGCAGTGATGCCAAGAGAGCTGTTGACCTCCTATATGATACTGCATTGATCTCCAGTGGATTCACTGTAAGAATGAAGAATAGATATTTTTGAATTCTTTTAATTACTCAGCATACGCTAGTATATGAGTAGGCTCTTGTTATTCACATCTTTCCCTTGATGCTGCAGCCTGACAGCCCAGCTGAGCTGGGTGGTAAAATATACGAGATGATGGCCATGGCACTTGGAGGGAGATGGGGTAGATCAGATGGAGATGAGGCAGAGGATAATGCTGAGGAATCTGATGCAAATGCCAGTGAGGCCTCAGAGCCACAAGTAATTGAACCATCAGAAGTGAGGACAGAGAGTGATCCTTGGCAGGATTAATTATTATCTTGACGTACTAGAGAATTAGGCATCATTTGTATTATGCCCTCGAGGGAAATAACTCCTGCAAAAGAGAGAGGTGGGTTGAACTGGAGAGAGAGAGAGAGGTGCATATAAATTTGTGACGGGTAAAGAATCGGCGGGGTTGGATCTTTATAGGATTGCATCATTTCATGGGTGTCAAGAACTCGTGGAATTGCATCCTCTCATGAGTTTTAATTTGATCAGCAGTTGCTTGACTCTTTTTTTTCAACTTTTGATTATTTTTTTTCAACTTCAATTAATACCAAGTATTTCACTTTTTTTAAATAATAATTAATTTTTTAATTGTTTTTTGCATTTCATAATACTTTAAAAAATGTTATAATTTATCTTTATTTACTTGTGTATTTATTTTTTTCTTTTATTAGTAATATCAATTTTTTTTAGTATTTAATTAATATTAATTAAATTAAATTATGTTGAAATTATTCTAACGTAATCTGTTGAACTTGGTCATTCCTAAAATAACTTGGGTGACAGTGGATGACCATTAAAACAAGTCTAAAGATGAAATAAAAAAATAAATCTAAAAAAAAAGAACTGAAATGAAAAAAATAAAATAAAATAAGGAAAGGAGCTTGAAAGTGAAGCTCCCAAACAGGACAGTTTTTTTTTTTTTGAGAAAGGTAAATCCTTTTAATTTCATGACAAATTGCAATTCTCTGATTTTTTTTTTCATTTACTAGATGTGTTCTGTGTTCTTTTTCTCTTAAAATTGCTTTACTGGATCAGATTAATTCACCCATTGCCCCATTAATATTTTTTTTACCTGGAATTCTAATAATTATTAATTTACGATTAACTAAATAAATGGAGGTCAAATAAAGTTTTGACTAGCGAGCTAAAGTCAGGTCCAAGGAAAATTAAAAGAACATTAGATTTTAAAACTTACAAATAATGAATGTAATTTGCAAACCGAATTCTTTTGGGGATTGCCCGGAGCAATTGGGTGAACCCAAATACCAAATTACCATAGCTTTTCCCAAATTAAGCATGGTCCATGGCTCCGTAAGTCACTAAACGGGTCAGGCCTTAAAACCCATGGATCCATGCAAAGAGATTGAAGAAGACCTCCCCTCGTAGGTTTTAAGGAGGGTTTAAAGGCGGCAGTAAAGCTTCCCTCACCATTCCCACCTCCACCTTTCTCGATATTTCACATTTACAAAGATTTTGATTCTTTCACCTTCTCCGATTCATCATTCTCTCTCCGTCTCCCCCACCTCTCTAATTCATATTCTCCCTCACTTCTCTTCAATTTTTTTTCTATGCCCTCCATTATTTTCACTGCTATTTCCCTTCTCGACTCCAATTTAAAGCCCTGTCCTTTTAGTTTATAACAATAAATCATTGGTTCATAGTTATTGTTTTCTACATCATGTGGAGAACCTTAGCCAAATGTTCTCCTTCTAAACAGCTGAAATTTCCCTCGAATTCTAGTAACTTCTTTAAAGACTCCACCTTTATAGAAAATATCAGATCCCCAGATGCCAAAAAAGGCCTAAATTCAGCATTTTCTTTCCTATGTTCTCGTCAGATTGGTGTTTTTCCTCAAAATGACAAATTGTGCAATTCTAGTTTTGATGATTTAACAAAACCTTTTGATCTCTCCCCTTTTTTCTTCAAGGGGTATGCAACAGCAGCGGCTGCAGATGTGATTCCTTCAAATGACGAATCAGACCTTTCCGGGTCTGATGATTTTCAAGGACTTATGGAGCAAGTTAACAAGCATTTCCAGAAAATGGAACCACAGTTTAGGCCTCAAGAGAAGAAAATGGTGGCAGGTATGGGGATTGGAAAGTATGCTATTCTCAAAAGGAGGCAAATAAAGATGGAGACAGAAGCGTGGGAACAGGCGGCGCAAGAGTATCAGGAGATGTTAGAGGACATGTGCGAGCAGAAACTGGCACCTAATTTGCCTTATGTAAAGTCTTTGTTTCTTGGTTGGTTTGAGCCTTTGAGGGATGCAATTGTTGCAGAGCAAGAATTGTGTAAGCGGAACTTGAGGGTATCTCATAGAGCCCATTTTAGTGACTTGCCCGCAGATATGATGGCAGTGATTACTATGCATAAGTTGATGGGGTTGTTGATGACTGGTAATGGGGGGAGTGCCAGTATCAGGGTGGTTCAAGCCGCTTCCGTTGTTGGCGAAGCCATTGAGCACGAGGTGAATTACTCAAAATATTAAATTTTTGGTTTTTAGTGTTTTGTTCTTGAAGTTTAGTTGGATTTGATTAAATATTTAGGATCAAACTACAGTTTTTTTTTTTTCCTGTTTCTATTTTAAGTTGGAAATGTAAGGCAAAGAGAACACACAGGTATAGGGCTGTAGGAATGTCAGGTTGAAACTCATTAGAAGAATTCGCTTTGCTTGGTTCATATAGTAATTTGGCCCCTTAGTTGAATTCAATGAGATAACTTATCCTCTATTCTCCCATCCCTTCAATACCTCCAGTTGTGTCTTTGGAGCTTTCTTAAATGTTTCCCGCTAACTGTAGGATACTGTGCTTCTATTTTGATATTCTAATACCTTTTCATGTTTCTTCATAACATTAATATATCCTTTAGATAGCACATTTTAGTTGATTCAATTTTTCAAATCTCAAGCACTTCTTTTGGTGTTTAGTAATCGTCTGATGGGAAACTTGTATGGCGCTTTTTGGTTGTTGTTGTTGTGATGATCAATACAGTTTTGTTTGTCTTGTTCATATGGTATGCGATTAGTTTGTGCAGGATGCTGGAATTTCTTATTACTTGTCAAGTTGATTTCTTGTTTGTGCTTAAATAAATCTAGATTTATTTTCATAAACTATATATATAAAAATATTTAGATTTAAAGCAGAAAATCAATCTTAGTGGTGTCAAACTCTAAGGTGCCAGATGTCATATATTTGGGAATTTGTTGAACTTCAGTCAATCATCGTCAAAAGAATACAAAGACTACTTTCAAAGATCCTTTTTTTTTCTTTGACAAGTGATAACAAAAAGCTAACATGATAAAGGATGGGGTGTTTCCCTTTTCTGGAAGGATCGTACAGTAGATGCACCAGAAAATATTTTCTTAGAAAAACGAAATGAAGGAACAGCAAAAATCAAGCCCTATGAATCAGGGATCAGTCAAAACCAAGAGTCATCATTGGTGACCATACACATGAGTTGAGGTCCAAAACATGACTTACATTGCTTTTGAAGCTCTTGTTGAATGAATGATTGATTTCACATAGTTTGCCTGTCAATCTTATGTTAAAGCATACGATTCTTTGGAAGACTGTATACTTCTCAGCGTTCTTACTGTTTTGCTGCTTAAATATGGTTGACAACCAATGGAGGTAGGACCTTTCATGATTAGCATCTCCCCATGAATTTCCTATATTCTTGTTTTGATATATCTTAATAAAAAATGCAATTATGTTTTTAGTTTAGAAATGTGAAAATTGCAATTTCTTCTCTTTTCTCCTAGCAAAGCAAATAGCTGCTTGTTTGGAGCCATAATTAATGAATTTGTAATTATTACTAAGCAAATAGCTGTTGTATTTCTTGGCTTTTATTGAGAGCTTGTACGCAATAATCTCTTATGTGGATCAGGGTAGGATACACAAGTTTTTGGAGAAGACTAAGAAGAGGAAGAATGTGGAAGCCAAGATATCTGAAGGTGAGTCTGATGCTGCTATTGAGGAAGGAGAGAAACTAAGCAAGGAACAGGAGAAACTGAGGAAAAAAGTAACCACACTGATTAAAAAACAAAAGGTTCAGCAAGTAAGACGAATTGTGAAGGGTCATGATGATTCAAGGCCTTGGGGTCAGGAAGAACATGTTAAGGTTTGTGATATCTCTTGCTGTAAAAGTAGTCACATAGAAGTGCCATTTTTCTCTGCATTTCCTCTAATGCTTATCTATCCCAGGTTGGCTCTCGCTTGATTCAATTAATGATAGAAACTGCCTATATACAACCTCCAATTGATCAAATAGGAGATGGTCCGCCTGATATTCGCCCTGCATTTGTGCATACCCTTAAAACCA
>Ga0325414_1009516_pt1 | contig 10222 bp, 7 predicted proteins | sample PopdelMetagenome_8_FD_206183 | JGI IMG/M metagenome (GOLD analysis project Ga0325414, IMG submission 206183) | Populus deltoides microbial communities from Bellville, Georgia, United States - Leaf-PdKOR-R3 | ecosystem: Host-associated > Plants > Phyllosphere > Phylloplane/Leaf | place: USA...
TTTTTCACACAAAGTTGATGGATTGAATTGAAAGATATTTTGCCCGTAGCTTCTGCTAGCTCTTGGACTTAGGAGTGTGACTGTTCAAGCGCGGAGCATCTCACAAGCATACACACGCTAACTCTATCCTTTCACTGTCCACAAGTCTATGGTTTGGTCGAGACCACGTAATTCTCGAAAATAACACTACCTGTCTTCGTTTAACTCTTTTGCTCCCGCTAGCTTCCAATTTCCATCAGTGACTCGGAGTGTCCGGCGACTCAGTTCCACCTTGTAATGTTGAGCGTGGGCATAGATAGAGTTACCGTTTGAAACTCTCTAGCCTAAACGGTATGAAGTATGCATTATGCAAGGCTTCTTGTTCACTTTAACACGTTCATATACACCAAATAACACGTGGAACAGGGGAGCCACCGAATTAGAGAAAATCTGTCCAGGTACTTTGGTTAGACTCTGAAAATCAAGAAAAGAAGCTGTAAAACTTTGATTTTTAAACGTGTTAACCCCTCGTCCCTTCTGGCTTGGAGAATTTTGGACCTCAAAATTTTGTTTGGTCTAGACTTGTCACACCTTCTAAAGAACACACCTGTTACATCCTTCCCACTTTCCTTGCTCCATTATACCTCTCTCTCTCTTCAAGCACCCTCCTAATTCTCTTTCCGTTCATGAGTATTTGACTACAAACGTGTATTGTATCTCCCATTTTATTGGATACCCATTTGCACTTACTTGATTTCTGTTATTGGGTATCTTTGTATTTTATTCATTAACACCAAAGACACATCAAGCTCAGCCATAATCTTGACTAGGGTATTGATATACTTCTGAAGGATTCCCTTAAGCTGAAATTCGGCGGAGAGAAATGGTGGGAGCTTTATCTGTAATGGGCTCATCTGTGGTGGATCCACACACCAGTCCATGTTTGTGTTTGGATTCGCTGCCCACAACTAATATTGGTCTTAAGAACAGTGGAGATTTGGCTTTGCAAAGGAGTTCAATAAAGAGAAAGCAGTTAACAAGGCCAGGATCAGTGGAACTGGGGAGTTCTTTCGTGGACTCATGGCATGATTGGAGGCTCTCATCAAAAGCTATTTCAGGAATCGTTAGTAAGAGCTCAAGGAAACAGAGAAAGGATAGGGGACTTGTGATTGTCAGCGAGTTGGCGGGGCAATATGAGGATAGTTTTGAGGATGTCAAAACGGTAAGCTTTTATTGTTGTTTGATGCATTTATTAGCTCCCCCTCCCCCTCCTCCTCTATTTTGGCCTGTAGATGATGAAACTCAGATGTCAATAATCATGAATTCACGTCTGTGTTCCAAATATGCTGCTGTTACAATGTCTTGAAGCGTAAAGCCTACTTAAATAAAACTCATCAAGTTAAATTCGGAAAAGGAATGCAACTCAAAGGAAATTAATATGCTGAATGTAGAAGACTACGGCTGCATAAATTATTAGCTAATTAAACATGGTGTCACAGACATTTCCTTTTGCTAGTAGTTGCTACTATAAAAATAATAAACTTAGCTATCAACTGAATAACATAATGGATATCAAATCAAATGATCGTTTAGAAATCATAAGCTTAGATTGATAAATTTTTACAGAACCGTAGTACGTATCTCAATTCCCTCTTTGATTTGCTTCTGGAAGCATGAGATATATACAGTTACAGTTACTGCTGGATTTTGTGATATAAAAATTCCCTGTTCTTCGAAATAAAAGTTTTCTGTCCATGAATTTCAAGAACATTGATAACTATTGACATGCCTATGTTAATGATAGTGCTTTGTAATTTTCTCTTATGCTGATCAAGATGCTCCTGCCTGCAGCAACTACTCAATTATTTCACATACAAAGCCGTAAGGACTGTACTTAACCAGCTCTACGAGATGAATCCAACGCAATATACATGGTTTTATAAGTAAGTGGAGTCTTCACTGGGCCAAGACCAATGCTTCTCCTAGTAACTTTCTTATTTATTTACGCTTTGTTTTCCTTTTATTTTTCCAACCAAACACCTTTTCGCACATTTGGTTATTTTTAAATGGAATGGATGTGATTTAGCTTTTAAGCTCTGTAAGTTGAGAATCTCACGTCAAAAAGGCTGCACCCATGTTTCTCATCCATGAAAACTTAAGCACTGAAAATAATACACGAGAGACATATAGATTTATCAACACTGGTACTTCTAGATATCCTAACTGTAGATGCAGGTTGTCTGTTGACATGAAACCATTATAACATGAACATTTTCATCAAGTGCATGCTGGACTATCTATCAAGTATTCTGATTAGTGATTGTTCTATTCCTTTTTTCCTATTGAGTTTGCTTATTTCTATATTTTGGCAGTTTTGTTGTGCATAATAAGCCAGGAGATGGCAAGCGTTTCCTTCGCTCTCTCGTGAAGGTAGTCTTTTTGTAAGCCTTTATGTGTAACTTGATTACCTTGAAACTGCTTCAATAGTTTCCCCAGATTTTGACGCTACGCGGATTTTCCCTTAACTAGCTTAATTGATTGCTTGCCTTACGTTTGACATCCTTTTAGGGCACAAGATGCAAGATATATGTGCTTTTTTCGCTCAATTTTTCTCAGCAAACAAGTGTAATTTTCACATGGTCATTAAAACGAATGATGTATTTTAGCAAAGACAGGTAGATAGAGGATAGAATTGTAAGAGTAACAACATTTGAATGGATTCATCCTTTTTACTGGCAGGAGAAGCAGGACCTTGCAGAAAGAGTGATGGTCACACGCCTTCACTTGTATGGGAAATGGATTAAGGTAATTGACTGCCGCTTTTGCCTTGACATGTAAATTAAGCACACAAATATGTAAAAGGTATTTTCTTGTTATTGTGATGTAGAAATGTGATCATGCTGAGATATATAAAGAAATCTCTGATGAGAACTTGGAGTTGATGCGTGAACGGCTCAAAGAGACTGTGATATGGCCATCAGATGACACAAACACAGAGAAGATTGGCTGAAGGGATGCAGATTTATATTCATTCTCTCTTTCTGTCTGCTGTCGTGTTTTTAGTGCAGGTTTATCTTGGGTTCAATATCAACCCATTTGGTTCCAAATATTGTCTTCTTTATACTATTATCTTTCTCCTGTTAACAAGACATGATAAATATATTGTATATAGACATTACTCATCAGTCTAGATACCATAAAAAAGAAGGATTTAAATTAATTTAAGGGTTTTCGTGTACCATACTCCATGACATGGTTTCGAAACATGGATTTTTGGGGACTTACAGAGCAAGTCATTATGTTTCAGAAGAAGAGTCGAGGAACAAGCATATATCCTTAATTTACAAAAAAACATGTATGTATGTATGGATGTCGTGGTTTAATTTACAAGTTGATACCATGTGCTACAACAAGGATCATCGATTACATACAAAAATTAATGCATCACGGAAAGGGATCTGCTGCCCCCACAAATCGAGAACCACACTGCTCTCTAACTGGAAAAACTGAAAGCAATGTAATGTGATCCCTACAAAAGAAAGAATTGAACAGAAGGAAATATGGCTCAGATAACTAGCAATCACCATCTCCAATTTAAAACTCGAAGGGAAATTGACTAATATGTAGCAAAATAGTTTATGGTTAATGCCAGCATCTTCACCTACTAAATGAAAAGGTAGAGAATAAAGAGCGTATATTCATGCCAATATGATGCTATATTAATCGAGTAATTGACACCGGTCCAACCAATTTGCTGGAAGTAAATTTTATAGCAGAGCTACTTGTGTGCCAAGGAAAATAAATTAACTAATTTAAACAAATAAAAGATTTTGTCCAATGACAGTCCATCGAAAAGGAGAGAAATTTGCCAATTAAATATACCAGCACAACCCAGTCAAAATTTAAATGAGCACCAACCTTAACTGCAGCATAATGTTTCAAGCTTCCAGAGAAATGCTGGACATATCTTACAAAATAAGGTCAAGACCAAAGATTGTTCTGCATTTATCTCTCCTCTTTGTGCTACATTCAAGGGATGCATACAGATGATCATGTGAGGCCATCACCAAAAGTCATCCACTGAGTCATCACTGTTCTTACACGAAGCTGCAAAAAATATAGTACTGGAACATTAGTAAAACAGTTAAAACGAGTAAAAGGGTGTTCCAAACTCAGGTATAAGTTCAGTGACCTTCACGTCAAGGCAGGAATCATTAACCATGTTCCTTATTTGAAATACTATGCCCGCATTCTTAAGTTGTACTAGCCGACCAAATGCACCAGGACAAGGGAATGTGAGATTTACTATCATCCAGACAGCAGCTGTACGTAACCTGCTATCACTACACTGCAAGAAATTGATCATGAAAGATTGGGCTCAATTATCTGTTCGGACAAAAAGTTGCTGCATAACTATTTCCTTATGAAACTCATTTCCACTTGCCACGTTGCCAAGAAGATACATTCCCTACATGATAAGAATTTTAATTATCTATTAGCAGTCTATAAACAGCAGTACACTGTAAATTCCCCCGAGACCCACTTTTTTCTTGCATGGTTTCAATCATGATTGGCAGAAACAATAGTTGCACAATATGTTACCTTTCCCAATGCTCTTCATCATTCAAAAAGTGGACAGATTAAACATAGAGACCAAATTAAATCATCCAGCATATAGTTGTAGGCACATGTCAGAAATGTCTTGTTAATATAAACTAGTCTTGTTTCCCCTGCCGACATTTTACTGAGCTTACTTGATAAATGACATTTTTACTTGCATATCAACAATCTTCACATGGAAATGCAAAAGTTCATCTCGATGATAGAGCTGAGATTTGCCCTCATCCCAGAGTTCACAGATTAATACCCGCTAACCATAAAAGACAACCAACCATCACACAGCAAGATAATTAACCTACTTATGTTTAATAACTAATGCACCATGGTGTCTCTGAGATTTCTTGCTAATATTAGGAAAGGTGTATGTCCATGCGGCCATGTTTTATCAATGATGTCAAGACTTTCTTATAAATAACAAATTCCATGTAGAATGCAAGTTGTTTGTGTCCCTGTATGTTCATTATCCTTCAACAATACACTAGCTTGTATTGTTTAATTTCTCAATATGCATGTCTAAATTTTCAATGTGGAACTTGCAATCTTCAAGCTTGTCAGCCTCTACCTTCAATGGAAAATCATTGATGTGCCTTAAAATATGAAACAACTATGATGATTAGCAAAGTGAGCAAGAAGATCAACAGTTTTAATATGTGACAGTCCTGCGAGAAGTTTCTTTTCATGATCAATGCTAAGGACATGGAAAGAGCACCTCAATTTAACATCAAGTCACTGTTTTCTTTTCTGATAAATCAGATGCCGAGGTGACAATCTCAAGTGAACATCAAGTTACAGTTTTATTTTTGATAAATCAGAAACAGTGATGACATTTAAAAAAAAACAAACAAAGAAGAAACCTTTTGGAATGAATACATATAATGATGAATGTAAGAACACATAATAATACATGTGGTGGATGTACACGCAAGAATCTCCTTACAATTTTCAATCGATGTTCTGTTATAATGCATGTGCATGTTTTGCAATTTTTTCCTCTTTCATGTCCATTAGTTTTTTTCTAAAAAAGTTATTAAAAATCATTCAGCACTCATGGGATCAATTGAACTTAACGAAAAAAAGCTTAGGCTACACCCTTTATTGGGTGTGGCAGCAATCCAACTGATCGAATCAAATTGTTTCTACATTCTATAATTCCGCACACATAGATATTACTCATGGTTTTGACATTGTAAAGACAACCAATCATATCCATAGCTATGTAAAGCAACTAATTGGACATTTTCAACTGAAAGATTATAAATGCAACCAAAGTATCTGAAAACAACCCTATTCATTAAGAACAAAGCTGATGAACTGGAAAATGTTCATCCACATACCATCATGATAATGCCAAAAGTGACAGACATCATCCCCTAGTTAAGCAGCATGGCTTGATTACAACATCAGATGACGGCTATGTTTAAAACAATTTTTGCAAAAATAGAAGACTCACCATCCACAAAACAGTTAACCAGTTACAATAACAATTAGTAACTGAAATGACAAACCAGATATCACAACATTTCACTATCATACAGCATGGATTGTAAACCCTCTGGGCAAAAAATCATAATCTATTACATAAGCAAGATAGGCTATACATTCCTTTCTTAGTAGTTTCCCAGCAGTCATTACCGAAATTATACTATTCGGTATGACATTTCTTTCTCCTTTAAACTCCACCCTTCTACCTCCCTCACCCTGAAGAGTTACTACTTTTGTAAAACAATCTATTTGAGCTGTATATGCTACTAGCCAATCCATTCCTAAAATCAAGTTAGCCAATCAATTCGGTAATTCCATACAAATTACCCCATATTCAGCTAACCTCTTTGTTAACTAATAAACCCGGTAATTCTCTTAATTACCCAAGAAATCCAGCTAACCCATTTTGGTTGCCAAAATCAATCCGGTAATTCTATATGAATTACCTAGTATCCGGCTAACCTCTTTTGTTAGCCAAATAATAATTCCGGTAATTTCACATAAATTACCATTTCTAATAATCACTCAATTATTCATTCTTTTAACATCAATTAAATAAACAACATAGATATATAAGGAAAACTAATAATTACAAAATAAGGTGATAAATCACCTACCTTCTGCTCGTGATGGCCTAGCTCCTCCTGTCTGATGACCAGCTCCATACGTAACTCCTGAATCAATCAAATGTCATTATATCATTAGTCCATCAATATTTTTCTTACGTGCCGAAATGCAAAGCACACAATTCTTTTTTAATTCGTTCGGATAAAAATTCATTTTCAAACATAACATCATCATTTCACATACAACCACATATTTAAATCAAGTTACTTCTTTTCTTGCTTTATGTTCATAATTCCTCCATCAAATAATCCTTCTATTCTTTATGCCTTCACATCATATTATTTATTTTATCTAAACATATGTAAGAACTATTTTCAAGCACAATCTAAACATCTTGTGTTCATGCTTTCTTTTTAACTAGTTCAATTCTCTTTTAAATTGAATTTCCTTATTTCTCTCAACTTTAAGGCTATTTCTTCATTTAGTCTTTCTTACATATTTTAAATATCATGATTAAACATAGTTTCCTAAACAATAACATCAAAAGTCATTCCTCCACTTTTCTTTCATTTGGCCGAATGTCATCTTCCTTTTCCTCCCCCAAATTTTTCTTCATTTACTCGTTCTTTTTCTTCATTTACTTGTTCTTTCAACTTGTTTTCATGCTATTCCACTTCATCATTTTTCCTTCACCTCTTAATTTCCCCAAATTCCCATAAGAACCCTAAGTTCAAGGATTTAAGGAAAATTCAATGAAATTACTTCCTAACTTTATCAAGTAAGCTTAAAAACATCTAAATCAAACATTAAATCCAAACTTCTTATGCTTACCAATGGACTTTCTTCCAATTTCTCTTCTCTCCCAAGGTTAGCCAAATTCCCTCTCTCAATTCCTCCTTCCTTCACTTGATTCTTTCTTAGATTAGTGTTTTATAAGTTGGACTTTTTAAGTTTACAAGGTTATTCTTTCACTTTTCTTATTTTTTTCTTGGTTTTTATGTTTTTTCCTTACTTTTCTCTCTCGCCTTTTCTTTTCCCATTCCGCTTCTGCCCAGTCGGCAGCATATAAAAGGAAGAGAGAGCTGATTTGTTTTATTTTTTTAATGGAAAATAACCGTTTTGCCCTTAATGAGTCCTTTTACTTCTATTTGACGGTCCTTATTTTTTTTTGTTAGCACTACTGAGCTCCGTTCAACCTAAAATTTTAACCAGATTTGATTCAATATATTTTAAGGTCCCTCGTAAAATTTCAGCTCAATCTGATGGTCGGATTGAAAATTACGCCCAACAACGTAAAACTGGTGAAATTGTGATTTTTCGTCAAATTTCCAAATTTCTCCAAAAATTATGAAATTTTAATCCAAGCTAATACATCATATTAGAAGGCTCCATGAAAATTTTCAGAATTTTTTGATAAGCCGATCAAGAGTTATGAATTTGTTTTCTTCATAAAACTAGTCAATTTATGATTTTTCGCCCAGAGGATTTGCATTCTCCCCTCCTATAAAAAAATTCATCCTTGAAATTTAAATTCATACCTATGTAAGAAAATAATCCATGATATTTCTTTTTCATTTCTGACTCTCTCCCCCAGGTTTCTTCTTCTATTTGAGAGTTTCTCCATAATACCTTTACTAACAGCTTTTATTTTGTAATTCCTTTATACTTCAGTCCATAATATGCTCAAGCTATACCTCCATAGTTAAATCTTCCCATTCTTCCATCATAATTTGTGGCAAAATTCGTGCAGGATCCAAGTCTGCTTTCCGCAGCATCGAAACATGAAACACAATATAATTGGGCTAGTTTTTCAACCGAATCCCCATCTTCATAGACAAGAATAAAGATGATTTTGTCAATCTATCCACAATCACTCATATTACATCATTTCCTTTTCTACTTCTAGGTAACCCAGATACAAAATCCATAGTAATTTTCTCTCATTTCCATTCAGGAACGGGAGAGGTTGCAATTCTCCAGCCGACTGTTGATGCTCTACTTTCACCTGCTGACATATGGTACACTTGGCCATGTATTCTGCTATCTCCCTCTTCATTTTTTGCTACCAGTAACTCTCCTTCAAATCTCTATACATCATTGTGCTTCCAGGGTGAATTGCCAGTTTAGATTAATAAGCTTCCCTCAAGATATCACCTTTCAAAACTTCATTGTCGGGTAGATATATTTTTTTTCCCAGCACCACCATCCCATCTTCTGATACTTGAAACAATGATTCTTGGCCTGACTCCAACTTATCCATTTCTTTCATCACTTCAGGATCAACAAACTGAGCCTTTCGAATCCTTTCTCTCATGTCAAACTGTAATACTAACTTTGCCAATAAGCATCCCCCTGAATTCATACTCAAATGCACCTTCAATTTACCCAATTCCAAGAGTTCTCTATCTCCTTTCACAAGTAATCCAAGCTTTATTCTTCCGACTCAGGGCATCTGCTAAAACATTTGCTTTTCCCGGATGATAATCAATGACATAATCATAATCTTTGATTAGTTCCATCCACCTCCTTTGTCGCATGTTCAATTTCTTTTGCGACATCAAGTATTTTAAACTTTTGTGGTCTGTGAAAATCTGCACTTGTGCTGCATACAGATAATGTCTCCATACCCTCAATGCAAATACAACCGCTGCCAACTCCAAATCATGTACAAGATAATTTACTTCGTGCGGTTTCAACTGTTTAGATGCATAAGCGATTACCCTTCCATGTTGCACTAGTACACATCCTAAACCCTTAATGGAAGCATCACTATACACCACAATTTCTTCTTGTCCCTTTTGGCAAGGCTAACACTGGAGCTAATGTTAACCTTTTTTTTAACTCTTAGAAACTAGCTTCACACTCCTTTGACAATTCAAATTTAACTTCCTTTCGAGTTAATCAAGTCATCGGAGAAGCTATTGTTGAAAATCCTTCTATAATATTCATCTAGACCTAGAAAACTATGAATTTTAGTCACATTTGTGGGTCTTTCCCATTTCATTATTGCTTTTATCTTCTTTGGATCCATATATATTCCTTTTCCCGATATCACATGCCCTAAAAAGACCACTTCATTCAACCAAAACTCACATTTACTTAACTTTGCAAACAATTTATTCCTCCTCAAGATCTCTAAGACTTCTCTCAAATGATGTTCATGTTCTATCTGTGAAAAGTATATCAATATATCATCAATAAACACCACTATAAATTTATCCAAGTAGGATCGAAAGATCCGATTCATCAAGTCCATGAATATTGCTGGGGCATTTGTCAATCCAAATAGCATTACCACAAATTCAAAATGTCCATAACGAGTTCTAAAGGCTGTCTTTTGTACATCCTGCTCCTTTATCCTCAATTGGTGATAGTCTGACCTTAGATCAATCTTTGAGAATACACATGCCCTTTTTAGCTGATCAAATAAATCATCGATTCATGAAAAAGGATACTTATTCTTAATAGTCACCTTATTAAGTTGTCTGTAATCTATACAAAGTCGAAATGTCCCATCTTTCTTTTTAACAAATAAGACAGGAGCTCCCCAAGGTGATATGCTAGGGCATATGAA
>Ga0325414_1009521_pt1 | contig 10222 bp, 5 predicted proteins | sample PopdelMetagenome_8_FD_206183 | JGI IMG/M metagenome (GOLD analysis project Ga0325414, IMG submission 206183) | Populus deltoides microbial communities from Bellville, Georgia, United States - Leaf-PdKOR-R3 | ecosystem: Host-associated > Plants > Phyllosphere > Phylloplane/Leaf | place: USA...
ATCTTCTGCAGACAATCCAGGAGAGAATCCTTCCAAGCATTAAGGAGAAAATCATGCCATTTGATTGCCTTATAGTTAATTGTGCAGCGTCTATCTAGAAATTGATTAATTCTAATTATAGTATAGTATATATCCTATAACAGCTATTTTTATTTCTCTCACTCTTTATTGTAAAACTTCCCTATATAATAATATTCCAACGCCATGTACAATGGTGTAGTTGATAATTATTGGTTTACAAAATCTTACATGGTATCAGAGCTATAAGATTAACCTCCATTCGATCCTATGGCCTTAGAAAATTCTTCTTTTACTCTCTCCTTCAACACCATGGTTCACATGGTTACCAACTTCCTACAAAGGTTTTCGATATCTTGATCCTGTTTCTCATTATATATTTATTACTAGACATGCTCGTTTTGATGAAAATATAATTCCATTTTCCTCTTCTAGTATACAACCCTCCTCTGCCATCTCAGATTATATTACTTTTCATGATCCTATCTCATCGCCTCCTGTCATGGCTAGCACTAATTTCTCTACAGGGCATTCATCTCCATCATTAGTGACCTTGTCCATGCCGTGTAAAACATGTGCTTTGGACTTGCCTTCATCCCAAAGCACCTCATCCTTAGCACCATCTGTTCCTGCTCCTCAGGAAGCGCAACCTCCAGCACTTCCAATCGCATCAGTTCCACATCAGAATTCTCATTCCATGATCACTCGGGGCAAAGCAGGCATCTCCAAATCCAAACATTATAGTTATGTATGTCAGGTTCCATCCTCTCCTTTATTGTCCTCTCTTTTGGTTATGAAGGAACCAAAGGGTTTCAAGAGTGCTGCCAAGTCTCTAGAATGGCTTGCTGCCATGGATGAAGAAATTCGGGCTCTAAAGCTCAATCATATTTTTGAGATAGTTTCCATAAATGCGTTTGAAGGTTTGAGCTATCAAGCTGGTGCAAGTTACCTATCAAGGGAAGACCGTTGGGGCCAGGAGGGAAACGAGCTCTTTTAGAGATTCTGTTTTTCTTGAGAAGAAACAAGAAAATGATGGAGAGGAAGAGAATTTCGAATATGAGTAATGCCATTATGATCTGAGTATTTTTGAGCTGTGAATTCTGCGGTACAAGCTTCAATTATATAGAGTGTGTTTGCGGGTGAGTGTATTTTTTATTTAAAAATATATTAAAATAATTTTTATTTTTATTTTTAATAACTACATCAAAATGATTAAAAAATATAAAAAATTAATTTAAAATTTTTTCAAAAAAATTTATAAATTAAAATAAACAGAGTCCAGTTGCACTCCTACCAGTACAGTGCAATAGACAAAAAAGAATATTTATGAAAATAGATTTTTATCATATTAACTTTCATTTCGAACATTTTATTTGTGTATACGCACCAACTTAATTGAAAATATTTACTTGAAATTTTTCCTCAGCAATTATAATATAACAATAGCCTGTGTTCGAAATTGATCCATATATAACATGATTATTGCGTATTTGATGAGCATTGAGCATTTTCTAGGGCTGTTCAATAAACTCATAATGAATGTCTGCCGTCTAGATTTGATACTCTATAGAAATCTTGCATTCAAACCTAATGCCTTTTATTAGACCAACAGAATGATACTACAGGAACTAAGGTTTTTAATTTCAGACCGTTTCGTTTGAAATAACCGAAATTAAAATAGATTTTATTTTGTTTAAAATCTTAGTTTATTTTATAAATTTTATTTTTAAATAAAAAATATTTTAAAAAGTAACCGCTAGCATAATATCAAACAAACTATATATTTTAAATGAAAAAATAAAAATAAAAAAAAAATAAAAAAGAAAATTTTAAAAAGAGAAATCCCATAACTGATTTATCGTGCACGCCATTATATGTACACTCACATACTAGAGCTAACATAGAGAGAACCCTACTAAAAAAATATCAAGCCTTTTTTCCTTCTTCTCGATGCCATCCAAAGATTGTGAGGGCGTTCCCTCTCCTATCATCGCTGCTAGACATGTTTTAATTTATTTTGTATAAATTTAATTTTTTTATGTTTTTACATCGTTTTGATGAGTTAATGTTAAAAATAATTTTTAAAATATAAAATAATATTATTTTAATATATTTTCAAATAAAAAATAGTTTAAACCGCGATCACTGCCAAATTCTTAAATAAACCGTTTAACATATTCTGCAGTGTCTTTGACAAGTAAAAGAAAAATTGCTGGTCGTACTGTACGAGTTTCCTACCTTAGGGTCATGATGTTGAAATAATAATAATAATAATAATAATAATAATAATAATAAAAACTATAAGGGTGATTTGTGTTGAGAAGTTTCGGTAACTGTTAGTATTACTGTTAAATAAACCTGGTAAAGTTGTTAGTTAGTTAGTATCTAGTTGGCAGTTAGTTAAGTCAGGTAAGTTTGTTAGTGCCTAGCTGGCAGGTAGTTAAGTGATTCCTTAAATCACGTTGCAGGAGTTAGAAGGGAGCATGCAGTATTGTAAAGGCTATATAAAAGCCAGACAGTTGTTTTCTTCAATACAGGCGATACAATTCATTGCTCATCAGAGTTCTTGAATCTCTGTTTCTAATAAATTGGTATTAAAGCCTTCACTAGGCCTGAGAAAGAGAAAGCTGCAACTTTGAACTTTACAAAACAAAGGAGAGCCAGAATGGGAGATGGCTAACGATAATAATAGCAATTTCATCCAACCATCCATACCGCATTTTAATGGTCATTTCGATCACTGGAGCATATAATTTCTTGAGATCCAAGGAATTTTGGACCTTGGTTGAAACAGGTTATACAGAGCTAGAGGTAGGAGCAGTTGTGACTGAAGCACAACGAAAGAAATTAGAGGAGTTAAAGCTCAAGGATATGAAAGTGAAGAATTATCTATTTTAGGCCATTAACAGAACTATTCTGGAGACTATTCTAGAGAAGAACACCTTTAAACAAATCTGGGATTCGATAAAGAGGAAATATAAAGGAAATGCAAGAGTGAAGAGTTCAATCCTTCAAACACCAAGGAAGGAGTTTGAAACATTGGAGATGAAAACAGGTGAGAATATCACTGAATATTTTGCAAAGGTTATGACTGTAGCCAGCAAAATGAGAATATATGGGGAGCAAATGCGAGATGTAACAATTATGGAGAAGATTCTTCGACCTTTGACTGACAGATTCAATTACATAGTTTGTTCAATTGAAGAATATAAGGACATTGATGTTCTCTCAATCGATGAGTTGCAAAGCTTATTGATTGTACATGAACAAAAATTTCAGAAACATAACATGGAAGAACAAGCCTTGAAAGTGACATCTGAAGATAGGTTTTATGGTAGAGGTCAAGGCAGACGAGCTCCTAGAGGAGGGGGAAGAGGTAGAGGACGATATGCCTTTAACAAAACCACTATGGAGTGTTATAAATGTCACAAACTTGGCCATTTTCAGTATGAATATCCCACGGTGAACAAGGAGGCAAATTATGCAGAACTGAACAATGAAGAAGAAATATTGTTGATGTCTCACATGGAATTGTATGACAACAATCGAGAGGATGCATGGTTTTTTGACTCTGGCTGTTCAAATCATATGTGTGGAGACAAGGCTAAGTTCTGTGAGTTAAATAAAGAATTTAGACAGCTGGTGAAGCTTGTGAATAATACACGAATGACAGTGCCTGGGAAAGGAAAAGTCAAGCTGTTTTTGGATGGAGGGCATCACATTGTTACTGATGTATCATATGTAATTGAACTGAAGAATAACCTCTTAAGCATAGGCCAGCTACAAGAAAAAGGTTTGGCAATCCTTATCAAATCAGGGACATGCAAAATCTATCATTCTGTAAGAGGTCTGATCATTTAAACCAGGATGACAATGAACAGAATGTTTGTGTTAATAGCAAAGGCTCAAGTCAAAGATGCTTCTTGTTTCCATGCACCTGCACAAGACCTTTCATATTTATGGCATTGCAGATATGGCCATCTCAGTCACAAAGGACTAAAAACCTTGGAATACAAGAAGATGGTTCGAGGACTGCCACAACTCCCTCCATCAACTACAGAATGCACCGCTTATATTATTGGCAAGTAGCACAGAGAATCCATCCCAAAAAAGAGTCAATGGCGTGCATCACAAAGGTTACAACTCATTCATGCAGACATATGTGGTTCAATCACACCAATCTCAAACAGCAAGAAAAGGTATTTTTTATGCCTTATTGATGACTATAGCAGGAAGGCCTTGGTTTATTTTCTAGCAGAAAAATTAGAAGCTTTCCAGCATTTCTAGTATTTTAAGAAGCTTGTGGAAAAAGAAACTGGACAATTCATCAAGTGTATAAGAATAGATAGAGGTGCTGAATTCAACTCTCTGGAATTCAATGAGTTCTGTAAGCAGAATGACATCAAAAGGCAGTTAACTATAGCCTACACCCCTCAGCAAAATGGAGTGGCTGAGAGGAAGAATAGGACAGTGATGAACTTGGTAAGATCCATGCTTTCAAAAAAGAAGATTGACACGATCAAAGAGTTGATGTCTTATCCCAAGTGCAGTAGTGTCGAAGTAATAAATAACCCGGCAAGACCGGGGTCGAACCACAGGGAGGTCAACTATATAAATTACAAATAAAGATAAAGATTTGAAGAGAATAATAACATAAAAGGAGTTGAAGAGAGTTTTGGGATGTGATATTGATGTAAAGATTAAACAAAGATAAAACAGATGTCAAGGTTAAAGGATTCACTAATGGTATTTCAAATAAATATAATATAAACTCCTTTTATTACTCAACTGGAAACCACACACAAAGGAGGTTCCAATCGGATGATTTATCATTAATGGCTCATTATAAAGTATTAACATGATCATATTAATTATCTTGTCTAAGTAACACCATACTTATAAATATCATCAGACAATCATGTTGCTAGCTTATGTTAACAACAAATTAAGTTCCTATCATAATAACAATGTCGGCTGAAGACTATGAAGAATCAAGCATTTGATGTACCAACTGTTATACAACACAAATCTAGATTAACCATTTAACAAGCAAGATATTAAGAATTAGTAAGATAAAAAGATAAAACATGTTAATAGCAAACTTTCTTGGTTATAAATGTTGAAGTCCATGTTGAGTTTATATTATACATATTCTAACATCATTAGAGAAATCTTTTCATCTTGACATAATTAAATTAGCTAAACATAATGAAGAAAAAGAACATAAATAAACTAGATAAGAACATAGTTATGATGAAAAACATAAACAAGAGATTAATGAAAGCAAAACTTAAGCATTATAAAATATAAAGAAAGCAAGAACATGATCTTGATCTGAAAACCAAGATGACTAAATACATGGCATGAACACCATCAGATTAAAGCTTTTTCCTTTTTCATTAAAAGATAAAGCTAAAACATGGCTATAAAATATTAGGTCAAGATCCATTAGTACTTGGGATGAAATGCAACAACAGTTTTTAAAGAAGTTTTTTCCGTCTCACAGAACAAATTCTTTCAAAAGACAAATCACCACTTTCACTCAAAAACCAGGAGAAACATTTTACAAGTGTTGGGATAGATATAAAGACTTGCTTAATACCTGTCCTCATCATGGTTTTGAAACATGGAGATTGGTTTCACAATTTTATGAAGGGTTAACACCTAAAGATAGGCAAATGGTGGAATTGATGTGCAATGAAACTTTTGAAGATAAAGACCCTGATGAAGCAATGGAGTACCTAGACTTGCTAGCTGAAAATGCTCAAAATTAGGACACCACAGGTACGTGTGAGGCACCAGGTAAAACTCAACCTCATACATCTAATGGAGGCATGTACAACCTTAGGGAAGATCATGACCTCCAAGCCAAATTTGCATCTTTAGCTAGAAAAGTTGAGGCACTAGAATTAAAAAAAAGTGGTCAAATAAAATCTGTTCAAGAAATTGTGTGTCAAATTTGTGAAACTAATGAACACTCAACTAATGATTGTCCAACTTTGCCTTTTTTTAAGGAATTTCTCCATGAACAAGTCAATGTTTTAAATAGTTACCAAAGACCAAGTCATAACCCATACTCGCAAATGTATAATCCTGGATGGAGAAATCACCCAAATTTCAGTTGGAAAAGTGGTAACAATAATACACAAACTTTACAGTCACCATTTTAAGCACAACATAATTTTCAAAATTCTCATAGATATGCACCTCTCATAGCTTATTTTCATGCATCCAAATTAAATGAGAGATCTCCAATGTAGCTCTAGTAGTTCATCCCAGCATAAACATCATTGCGTCAACGACATACACAAGACTATAACAGAAAGAATCCCCCGGCTGTCTAGAGGTGGCCATGGACACTTGGTTGCATAGGTGGGTACGAAATACCAACCAAGACCTTAGAGAAAATTACAGAGGATAAGTATGTTAGAAAAGGTTTCTCTGTTTCTTAGGAAAACAACGTGAATATACAGCAATAGGGAAGATATAGACATTGATGATGTGCTCGTCAAGAAAAAACAAAATTCAAATGCTTTTAAGAAAATTATGTGGTTGATGATTTAACTCTCTTGGTGTTCAAACTTCTCACCATCATTTTCAAAACCACCAATCATCCACCATGCGTTGTTCTTTAAAGTCAACATTTTGAACAGGAAAACCACCAATCAAAGCCCTTTTCCTAATTCCTAATGCATTCTTCTTCTTTTGATAAATTTATTTTTTATCAAAAGCATTGTCCTTTAAATAAAAACATCATAATCCTAATTAAAAGCAAGTTTTATTAAAACAAAACTAGAAAAATAATGAATCGATAAATTTGACACTAATGTATTAAAAATATAATATTACTAATTTTGAAAAAGAAATATATAAAAACTTACTATAAAAAAATAAAAAATATAAATATTTGATTCACATTAATTATTCAAGGTTCAAATATAATTATTTTGAAAATAATTGTTAATATTATGTAAAAGATACTAATATTATTTAAAAATAATAGTGTAATTGAATAATTATGTAAATATTATTTTAAAAAATTTATTTATTAATTAAATGCAAAAAAAAAATCAAGTAAAAAACTTAAAGGGACATGAGCATAGGTGCTTAAAATTTGGGCCCAAATGCCTAACAACATTTAAAGTCTAGTTTTTTTTTTTGAAAGAAAAATGGCGTGTACTATGTTTTTTTTAATAAATAAATGGGCGATGCATCTCCAATATGAGTAAACAACACATCATCCATTTATAACTAGAAAATTAGCGTCATAGTCTTTAGACCAAAAAATCTAGATTTCAATCATTTTTCATCAAAATATAATCACATGAACCTCTGAAACTCCATTTCTAATAACAAAATAATTTTAATTGGTCTAAAAACTCATAATGCCTAAAATATCTCAAAAATAATATATATCCCTAAAATAGAAAGTAAAATTATGTATTTCTAAAATAGAAAGTATAAAGAGGACATGTCTCTAAAAATAAAATTTTATTTTATTTTTATCCCTAAAATATCTTTGTAAAAAATTCATAATTTCAAAATCATCCAAATAAGTTTTGAAGGAATAAAAGTGGTTATTATCATAGTTTTAAAACTCAATTGGGTCACAGGTCAAAAGGTTAACCCTAATCTTTTTTAAGCAAAATAGATTGCCAGTTGACCAGGGTTTTTGATCGGTTCAAACTAGGTCAATCCATCCTATTTTTAAAAAAAACTCATATCAGTTCAAGCCTTATGTAGACAACAAAATAAATATTAAGATGTTCACATTATAAGAAAAGCTAAATTATGTAGGAAAAGGACTATGACTAATTTCCTCATAAAATATTATTGATTGCTACAATGTTTCCCTACATTGTTTTTGTTTTACACATGTTTTTTTTTTATGATTTTTTTCAAAATAATTTTTGTCGATTTCATTTTTTAATACTGAAATGGTTGAGAATTTAATTTTGTATTTTTTCTTTTATTTTATCTATCTATATGGTTAGCGAGATTAGTGTGGTTTGCGGATTTGTCAAGGTAATCCAAATTGCTCCAGTTTATGGATGTGGTGTGTTTTTTTTTTTTTTAATGATGTGGGGAAAGCACTGTAGCTTTCCTCACAAAACATTGTGGATTGCTACAGTGTTTCCCCATATTATTTTTTTTTACACATGGTTTTTTTTTCTTATGATTTTTTCAAAATTATTTTTATCAATTTTTTTTTTAATATTAAGATGGTTGAAATTTTAGATTTGTAATTTTTTTTAATTTTGTCTTTCTATGAGGTTAGCGTAGTTTGCGAGTTTGTCGAGATCACTCAGGTTGCTCCAATTTATGGATGTGGTATTTTTTTAATTCAACTTGACTTTTTTATAATCTATTTTTTTCTCATATTACTAAAAAAATAATTTTAAAGAAAAAAAATGTTATTAAACTTTATGAAATAAAAAAATTTAAACTCATTGCACTGTGGATTATAATAGTAATCCATAGTGTTTTGCTTTCATTTTCTTTTTATTTTTATTTCTTTTTGATTTTTTGTTATGATTTGTTTTCAAATGTATTTTTGTCAATTTTATTTTTTAAAATTGAGATTGATGAGAATTTAGATTTGTAATTTGCTTCTTTTTTATTTTGACATCATATGAGGTTAACATGGTTTACATGTTTGCCAAGGTAACCTAAGTTACCCCATCTTACGAGTTTGGTGAGTTGTTTTTTTTAATTGAACTTGATTTTTTTTTATAGTCTATTTTTTCTCATATAGTTAAAAAAATAATTTTAGAGAAAAGTCATGTTATTAAATTTATAAAGTAAAAAAAATTAAAAGGTGTGAGGAAACCATTGGTCACCCATATATATTGCAATGTGAATGTCAATAGTAATTCACAATATTTTACTTTCTTTCTTTTTTCTTTTTGTTATGATTTTTTTTTTCAAATTTGTTTTGTCGATTTTATTTTTTAATATTGGGATGATTGAGAATTTAACTTCAAAAGTTGTTTCTTTTTATTTTACTTTTCTATAAAGTTAGCATGGTTTGCAAGTTTACTAGTATAACTCGGGTTGCCCTAATTTATGAATTTGGTGGAGTGTTTTTTTAATTAAACTTGACTTTTTTATCGCCAATTTTTTTTTTCATATAGTTAAAATAAATAGTTTCAAAAAAAAGTTGCAAACCATGCTATTGGGTTAATTAGAAATTCAGTTTCAGAATTAGTTTTGTTTTACCTTTTATGGGGTTATAGTGATCTAAAAAAAATCTCGGTATTGAGTTGGTGTTTGATTTCACAATCATTTACTTTTGTTATAATATAGTTAAATAAAAAATAGATTGAAAAAAACAAATTATTATCTAAGTGGAGTCTATAACCTAGTTCCCAAGTTTAGCATACTAGCTCAGATTACCCAATTCACAGGTTTGATGAGATTACCCACCGATAGGATATACTTTTTTTGTTTTTTTATTTTTTTATTTCATCATTTAATATTTGATTGGTTAAATAACAGACTAAATTATTAATTCTTGTTTGCTTTCAAGGGATAATTGTTTCAAATAAGTTTCGTTTTTAGGTTAGTGCTCAATTTTATGAACATTTGTTTTTATCATACAATTAAATAGAAACAATTATGAAAAAAAAGTTATTAAACCCAATAAAATACATGACCTGGGTCGCGGAGGGTCGAGATTGATCATTATCTCAATATTTGTTTTTTTAAATTATCATCTTGAAGTTTTTTTAAAAGCCATGTCATGTTTTTATCGATCATCAAGGTTGCATTTAGACTTATGAAATCGATCGATTTAAGACGAGCTAGCTTTTATACAGTTTAATTAAAAACATGAGTTAGACAAAGAGTTGAGTCGGGAGGTTTTAAAATTAACCCATTTGATCAAGTTTAATAATACTATTAAAAAATTATCCATGGTCTTAATATTTTTTTACATTTAAAAAGAAATTGATCCAACCCGTGATAGAGCGCGGGTATAAGTATATTTGTTTTTACATTATAATATTATAAAAAGTTAATTGAAAAATAAAAAATTAATGCATGTATTTAATAGAATAAATAAAACATAATATGAAGCAATAAATTGTAAAAACAAATGTCATTAAAATGAAAAGCTGAAAAATAAATACATAAAAAAAATCTTGATCTCGAGAAGCTGAAAGATAAATGGATATGAGTAAGTTTGATCCTCGAGTCGCAGGGC
>Ga0325414_1009523_pt1 | contig 10220 bp, 7 predicted proteins | sample PopdelMetagenome_8_FD_206183 | JGI IMG/M metagenome (GOLD analysis project Ga0325414, IMG submission 206183) | Populus deltoides microbial communities from Bellville, Georgia, United States - Leaf-PdKOR-R3 | ecosystem: Host-associated > Plants > Phyllosphere > Phylloplane/Leaf | place: USA...
TTCATTTTTTTTATTGTTATTTTTAGTTGTTCTTATCCTTTTCTTAATTGAAATTATTTTTCAATTTCATCCTTTATGATTTATTTTATTTTTCTTTTGTGTCAAATTTGATTCCTTTTCTTTTCGAATTTATATTTTTTAAATCACTTTTTTTAATTTGTTTTTACAAGTTTATCCCTAATTATTTTGATTGGTTGAGATTTTTGCTTTGTTAATTTTTTTAAATTTGTCTTTTATGTTGTGATTCAGCCTCATGATCCGTGTCACGAGTTTTAAAGGTGGACTGGGTTAGCTTCAGTCACTTTTAATTATTTTTTGTCACGCAACATTTAATTTTATTTTTGGTCATTATTCTTTCAATTATTTTTTTATCCTTTTCTTAGTGTTTTTTCTTTTAATTTAGCCCCTAATTATTTTCTTTCATTTTGTTTTTATACTGTATTTGGTCTGTGTTTTTTGGTTTAAAATTGTTTTATAATTGAATAATTTACTTTATTATTTTTTTAACGTTTGCCTTCCAACCTTATAACAGGCCAATCATTTATTGAAAATTAATTTTTTTAATTTATTAGTTGACATTTAGTTATTAAGGCCTTAACTTGATTGTTTGTTGCATTTTTTTTTATTGAGTTATCGCGGTCTTATATCTCGAGTAATAAGTTAGTCAAATTAATTATGATTATTTTAATTTTTTTAGTTTTTTATAAAATTAAAATTTTTTAATTTCATATCTTGAATTAATTAAATTAATTCAAATTAACTCATATATTTATTATCATAGATAATAAATGAATCAAGTTAATCAGAATTCATTCAAATTTTTATACTCTGCTCGGCCCAACGGTAAATTACAGGCCATCAATCTAGTAATTAATTGATATTTGACACTGCCACCTCAGCACCCATCAAACAAACAAGGAGCCCCCTTCAACTTTCTGGCAATTTCATTCTCTCTTCTATTTTTTTTAAATGGCAAACTGTATTTCAAAAAAATCTTCACTTGTCCTATAAAAATAAAATACTAATTCAAAACCCACCTTTTTTCACATGTATTTTAAATTTTCTATTTTTCTCTAATTCTTTCCTCTCAATCTCTCACCATCGTTCTTCTTTTTCCGGCCGATTTAAAAAAAAATTCAGAGATAAGCAACGATTGAATGAATGATTCTCTCAATTCGACGGCTGTGATCGAGAGTTAACACTAAAAATCATGTGGTCCTCCTTTTGGAGATCCAGAGATCGTTTCTCCTTGGATGAACTCAGGTTTCTCTCTCCTAATTTTCACTCATTTTTCTTTTTATTTCACTAATTGTTGTGAAATTCGCGATTTTTTCTTTTGTATTTACTGCAATCAAGAGTCCAATTCTCTGTCAATTTTTCAAGTTCTACACGCTTTCAAGTCAATTACGTCCATTTCTCACTTTTTTTTTAATTATCAGTAAAAATGTCACTGTCTGCTATTTAATTTGGATTTTTTTTGTTGATGAAATTCTAATTTTTAATTTTTGGTTTACTTTGTTTGCAGATATTTAACTGACCAGCTGCAAAAGGTTCAAATTGTAAATAATGTTAATAAGGTAATTAATTTAGTAATAATCAACCATGAATTTATTTTTTTGTCGGTTTTTTTTTTTACTCTGTTAGAACCTGATTGTGTGTTGTTATTGAAGAACTTTGTAATTGAGACGTTGAGATCGATATCGGAATTAATAACATACGGAGACCAGCATGATTCGAACTATTTTGAGTAAGGCTCGTGAATAAATTTATAATTTTCTGTTTCGATTGTTAGGTTTCGATGATTGTTTTGTGAATTCTATGTGTCTTTCCTTGTGCTTTGTAGTTTTTTTATGGAAAGGCAAGTAATGGGGGAGTTTGTGAGGATACTTAAGGTTAGCAGAATTGTTTCCATTTCGCTTCAGTTGCTGCAAACAACGAGCATTATGATTCAGAACTTAAAATCCGAGCGCGCCATACGTAAGTTGGTTCTGGACAATGTTGGATTTGTTTAAAGAGGTTTGAGGTGCTAGGTTTTTGTTTTTTTATTGCAGATTATATGTTCAGTAATGAGCATATTAATTTTTTGATAACTTATACGTTTGATTTTCGGAATGAGGAGTTGTTGTCATACTACATTTCTTTCTTAAGGTATGCTTTTTTAGTCATCGTTATGGTGGTAGTCAAATGTTTGTTATATCCTTGGTTTCGTTGACTATGATTTTCAAATGGCATGTTTTGTGGTTTGTGAAGGGCAATAAGTGGGAAGCTTGACAAGAATACAATTTCTTTGCTTGTGAAGACTCAAAATGTAGGTTTGTCTGTCTTTTGTACTTTGTTTATATTGCATGATACAACTGTTTTAATTTTTTATTATAAATTTTAAAAGGTAGGCTGGTATTTTTTTCTTTCAATTTTCCATGCACCAATGCTTGTGCCTGAAGTTTCAAATAATTCTGCATTTCGATAACAAATAATGATAAAGTTGAGATTTGACATTAGTCCATATTTTAAGAGGGCCATCACATAGCTTTTTTGTGGCCTTATTGATGAGGACTATTCAGTCTGAATGACACTTTCAACAGTCCACTTGAACAGCACTACCTAGTTCCTTTGAGTATTACCTGTTGATGAGAAGTACTGAAACTGAGATTTTAGGGCACCTGGTTGGTTGTAAGTGGTTCAAGCTGGCAAGAAATGCATGGCTTGCTGCCTAAACAGCAACAAACCCTCAATCCCAAACTCGTTGGGGTTTGCTGCCTAAACAACGCTTGTTATGTTAGCTCTACACCTTTATTCACTTAGTTTCTACTTGGCTATGTTAGAAATCAAGCCATCTCTGTGCATGCTGTAGCTTATAGATATTTTCCTCTGCTGCCTTGTTCATGTAGGAAGAAGTTGTTTCTTTTCCACTGTATGTTGAGGCAATACAGTTTGCTTCCCATGAAGAGAGTATGATTCGCACTGCAGTCCGTGCTCTGACACTCAATGTCTATCATGGTGAGTGGGTGTTATTCTATCCCTGCTCATTTTGTTCCAATTGTTTTTCTCATAATGTTATTTTGCAAGCTAAACAAGTTTTCTTCAATTTCCTCTTGGTTCAGTTGGAGATGAATCCGTGAATAGATTTGTTGCGAAGGCCCCTCATGCTGATTATTTTTCAAACTTGCTTACATTTTTTCAGAAGCAGTGCCTCTATCTAAATGGAATGGTCTCTGAAACTCTAAAGTAAGAGTACGATAATTAAAACTTTATATGACTGGGAGTTGAAAGATCTCGCTCCTAAATATTGTGTTTTTGTTGCTGAGACAGAAACCCAGACTCAGATACAACCACTGCGATTCTTAATGTTGTGGATGAAATTGAGGACAATCTCTACTATATTAGTGATGTTATTTCTGCGGGGATTCCAGAAGTTGGGAGGTTAATAACAGTCAACATTTTGCAACTTTTGATATTTCCTTTGCTTCTTCCATCTTTGCAGTTGGATGCTGTTGATGTATGAACTTGCTCTTATTTCATGCTTTCATTCATTCCTTAATCTTTCCCTTTGAGCTCAAGGGCTTTTAACAGTTTGTTGATGCACTTTATGATTATGTTATACAAATTTTTCTTACTTAACCTCTGATATCTTGTGAATTCAGGATATTCAGATTGGTGCTATCACTTCTCTGTATTTGCTCTGTTGCATCTTACGCATAGTTAAAATCAAAGACTTGGCAAATACCATTGCTGCCTCTCTTTTCTGTCCACCGGAGGCTTTTGTTCCACATTCTGAGACTAAACTCAATGGTCATGCGCCTGATCATGGGCATGAAATCCAACAGACAGAAAATAAGAACGTGATTGAGGTGGATGGATGTTCAAAAAAAATCTTGCTGAGCTTGTCTAGTTCTTCTCTAGTTCACCCTGAATATATTATCTCAAAAGGTGTTTCTCGTGTAACTTTGAGGTAAAAGTTACTAAATTCTGAAGTGCTAAGTCTCTTTCCACTTTCCATCTCTTCACTCGAAGTCCAATTTTAGTCTACACTTTGTTTTTTTTTTTTTGCTCTATGAAGTGACAATAATGTCTTCTTTCTTTAACTGAGTATCTCACCGAGAACTGGCTGCCTTCTATATGCTGCTTCTTGACTTGAACAGAACCTTCTGATTTATTAGCTTTCTAATTTTTCAGCTTCTGTTTGCTATCCCTTCTAATTTTATCTCTATCTTTGTAATACTTCAGGGATGCTTTACTTTCATATATTACAGCTGGAGATGATCTTCAAGTTTTGAGTTCTTTGAGCATGTTGGCTACATTGTTGCAAACAAAAGGTTTTCTTCTTAGAATTATTCAGCTTCTGTTGCTACTGATTTCTATTGCTGTTATCTTATTGGTATCTCTTTAAGTAGAATTAGATGAAACAATGCTAGATGCTCTTGGAATCCTCCCCCAGCGCAAGCAACACAAGAAACTCTTGCAGGTAAATTGTAGATATATTTTTCCCCTCAATTTTGGTAAATGTGGTGGAATTACATTTTTTTTATTTCTCTTCATTACTGATAAATAATATTCATCTCATATTCCTTGCTGCTAAATTGTGAATTCAATTATGGTTATTAGCTAGATGTTATCAACAACTTTCAGTGATTAACTGTTAGCAGCTCTAAGATAGCTCTGTATTTGTTAAGATAGCATGGATTTTAATTGTATCTAATACCATGGCTTTCAAGATCCTGTTGTTGTTAATCTGAACTAATATTTGGTGGAACCTATTATATGTTGATTGGTTAAGGAAGTGAAACTTAATCAGTTTTCCTCCTCTCTACAGCAAGCATTGGTTGGTGAGGACTTGAGGGAAGATCAACTTTTTTCGTCAGGAAGGAGCTTTATAAGAGATGGATTTAGTTGTGAGCTCGATGGCTATCTACAAAATCTCAAGGTAATGATTTCATTCCCTTTTCTCTCCATCAAAAGAAATATTAGCAATGGTGGATCTTGTGCAATGGGAATTAGGAAAAAAATGGAATCTCGGTTATATTGAAATCATGTATCGGAATTGGTATATGTGAAGGATTATAGTATTCAATTAGGAGTTGATATTGATTGCTTATAAGATTATAAATTCAAATTTAATTTAGTTGCAGGGCAGAAGGTTACGTTAGCATCTGTTCGAATTAGTGCAGCTGGTATTGTATTGTGCTGCTGTTGTACCCTGCTTTTTTTTTTAAATTATTTTTATTTTGAGGAAAAATTAGGGTTTTATTGTACAGAGTAGCCTCAGGTTGATTCAACCACTCCGATCTATCATCATCATCATCATCATCATCTATACCTAGATGTACAACGTCCCTCTTCTCTGTGGAATCAAACTGTTTCACTACTTATATATACATGCTCAGCAACTATTCTTTTGTAAAAGCATTTATAATTGAAAATTTCATTTACTGTGATTTCTTACACTTCTGTAAAGTTTATCCTTTTCTAATTTTCTTATTACTTCCTATCTTATTTTTGGGGAAAAAAATCCTTTCATTTCCACATGTTGATTTTTCTCTCTTCTATTTCTTTAAATAATATATAACAGGAGCAGTATGGGGTAGCATGCTCTTCCTTGGAGGTGGGAACAAGCCCCTCTGTACATAGATTTCAGGTACAATTTTCTTTTTGGAGTCAAATGTGAGCTCTTTTAATGAATCTGTGGCCTATCAATCTGAATATCTTATGGGTTAGAAATTTCTTTTTTATTGGTCTACACTATGGTTGTCTGAAGCAGCAAGAAGAAACAGGAAAAAAGTACAATTTTTTACCTTTCTTTTCTGAAAAATTATGATGTGGGAAATTATGTCCTGAAAGCTTCTATTGTTCATACATGGACTGTACCACAAGCCGAATGTAACAAGTTGAAGTTCCTCTCACATAGCAGATGGGAATTATGCTTGCCTTTTTGTTCTTTGTTGAACATTGTTTATTCTAAGGGAAATTGATATGGTTCAAATTCCATTTGGTTACAAAACGTTAATGAGCTCTTCTTTTGGAAGCTGTGCTGTTTGTGCTTGATGCTTGATCGGTCATGAAATGTGTTGTGCAGGTGCTTGATGCACTGGTTAGTCTTTTTTGCCGGTCTAATATATCCCCAGAGACATTGTGGGATGGTGGTTGGCTTTTGCGTCAGCTACTTCTCTATAGTGAGTCAGGATTCAATGACCAGCATCTTGAATTACTGAGAGTAAGTTATACCCCACAGTAGATTGTTTGAATAATGTGTCAATACATGATGACCACAACAGGTGCCAAATGCTGCTCCTAGTTATGAGAGTGCAACATGATGGGACCTTAAATATTTGTAACTTGTAGCCATTATTTGAAACTGCGGTTTTATGCTACCGAGTTTCATGATGCATGTCTTACATTTGTGGCTGTTGTTTTGTTTCTTTGGATGATCTAGTAATATGATTATTTAATATCATTATTTTGTAATGATTCAGTAGACTTCTCATACACAGGATTCACATAAGAATTGCACTTATGCTCTTCTTGAGGAGGCCAGAGGTACCTGGCCCGATCTACTTGTAACAGTCTTACGTGATGAATGGAAAAGGTGCAAAAGAGGTATTTGGTGGAACTCTTAATATTACAAATGGCTTGTTTGTTTAAGTGATTGACTGATGTATTTGACAAATAAATTTTGCTCTTGTAGCAATGGAAGCTCCATCTCCCCGGAAAGAGCTGAAGTGCATGCTCTTGCCATTAGACAAGCCCTCTTTTGATGGTAAAGCTATTGCGCAATAGATGTGCTTTTGGATGTTCTTCTCCCATGCATTACAGGGTTGCGGTTTTGTTAAACAATATTCATTCAATTTTCCTATTTGACTTGTAGATGTTCTTCCCAACAAATCATCTTTTGTTGCTGGTGAAAGAATGTGCAAGGTGGTGAAGGTTCGTGTTCGCATTTGCATTCTTTCTCATTTATCTATTTATCTTCCAAGTAGATAAAGCTTAAGATTAAAATAGATAATGTGTACTGATATCATAGTTTCAATGAACTTAAAGATACTCTCTGTATGTACATATGCATTCACAACTAGTGTATTCAACTTTTGTAGGGATTCTGCTGTGTTTCTTTCTGTATTATTGCAGTTTCTAATTTCTGTTTTTTTTTTTTTTTTTTTTTCCTATTTCCATTTCAGGTGTTTGTACTTCTTCATCAACTTCAAATTTTCTTCCTTGGTAGGGCTTTACCTGAGCAGCCTCCTACTTGTCCTCCAAGTGATATCCCGGAAAATTCCCGTGCAAGAAATGCTGGCCTGGATGTTTCAGGTCCAAAACTAGGCTCTGAGTTGAGACTAGGTCAGTTTTCTATCTTGTCCTTGATATGATAAATTGATGATGATGAAACAATGACGACAACGATGGGTGAGGGTATATGATACGATGATGGTGCATGTGTGAGTTCATGCGGGTTGTGTTGCTTGTATGATTATTGGCTAGATAAATGGTAATTCAGTGTATTTGACCTATTGCTTCTAACTTCTAAAGTATGGCTTTATTTTCTTGGAAATTTGTTGTCGGAGTCATGTGATTAAATTTTTCTTGGTTAAATCTCTCTGGTCACTGCCATATGCAGTTGATGCCGTGCCTTGTAGGATTGCATTTGAGAGGGGTAAGGAACGCCATTTTTGCGTTTTAGCAATCTCTGTGGGCGCATATGGGTGGATCCTACTTGCAGAAGAACTACCCTTGAAGAAACATTATGGAATCATCCGTGTTGTTGCTCCTTTAGCAAGTTCCGATGTATGTATGGATTTGTTGTGCCTTCTAGTGCTTAATATTGCTTCCTTGGATAAAAATTATTGATTATTTTTTTTTTGTTTTTTATAGCTAGGCATGTATGCACAAACACATTTTCTTCTATACATAATTAAATGGAGCACATATTTCACAGAGCATGCACAACTTGATAACATGACCTCCACATTTTCTTCTAATATTCTCACTGTCCTATAAGTTGGGCCTTGGTTGAATGATTCTAATTTCACAATTGCTTCATCTTTCTTGATTTGTGTCTTCAGCCTACAATTGATCAGAAGTATTCAAGATGGTTACACTTGCGAATCCGTCCATCTACTTTACCCTTTTTGGACCCTGCTAAACTCATTACTCATGGGAAGGCCAAGACAAAAGCTCCGGTGGATGGGAGATGGACCTTATCATTCATGGATGATGAATCTTGCAAGTCTGCTTTGTCTATGATTCTTGAGGAGATTGATCTGCAAAGCAATGAAGTCAAGAAAAGACTAAAACCATTGCTCAACCATGAAGGAGCTATAGATGTTCCAGACACTTCTCCACATCCTCCTGATGATGCTTCCTCATCAACTGCAACACCTTCTAATTCTTTGTAAGTTTCTACTTGGTTTGAGTTCTGAGTAATAGTTTGCTTTATGCTTTGGGTGGGAAAATATTATGCCTTCTCGCCCTTCCATATATGTTTATATGGAAACAGTAGATATACCCAACAACATAGATTAGCACCCCAATTTAGCTGTTAATTGTATACAAACTTCCTTTGCCCTGATTTGTTGTTGCTCTAGGTGGCCTTTTTTTCACATTCCTTAGCCTCTAACCCTAGGCTTCTCTATTCTTTTTCCTAATTTTGTATTGTGTTACATTAATGTATATCTGAGGCTATTTGATAGTAAAAGCTTCATGTTTATTGATATTTAGAACGCGTGTTACAACTTTATCAAATTTCTGAATGTTTAACCTAAAGCTTCTTGAATCTGTGGGTGTTAACCTTATCCTTCCTCCACAACTTACTGTTCTAAATACAGTCATTGTGCTCCTTGCATGCATTGATTAGCTAGGTACAGAACACAATAGATTGCTGCTTGAACTAGCAGCTCAAACTTGATTTGAGCTTGAGACGACAGTTACAGGCAGGGTTGGCTCACAACAAAGTCTAGGAAAACTTGACTGGCTTGAATAAAATAGTTGAGTCGCGGTGATCTGAGCTTAATCCAGAAACTGAGTCACAGGTGACTGAATGCATTATACAAGACAAAAATTGAAATAGATGAATAAGTACCAAAAAATTAATACAGTAGGTTTCTTGCTTGCTATATTGATCTGATCGAGCTCATTCTCGCTAATAATTGATTTAAGCCATATTTTTCCCTTTAATGTAATAAAAACCAAGCCCCACAATTTACTGAATAGAAAACAAGGAGAAAGGTAATCGATGGCCAAAATGCATGACTGTTAATACCAGAAGGGAAGTGAAAAGGAAGATGGAATTTGCAAAGAGAATTGTTGCGAAGCTGCAGGTTTTGCATTATCTTCATTATTCATTCATAAGTGTTCTCTGCAAGTTCAAGCAGCTGAAGGTTTCATTCTTTTCTCACTTTATCATGTTGGCACCCTGTTGCAATTATAATTTAGCAGTAACCGAACCAATGCTTTCCTATTCATTCTTTGTTTTTAGAGGACCACCGATTTGATTTTCCAGAAATAATTATGGCCGTGGAGTTCGGGTTTACACCCCTTTTTTTCATCTGTCTCTCTCCCCTTTCACTTTCTGGGATAGCTTTTGGTGGGGTTTCATTCTTTTGCTGATCTATATGTGGCCATGTATTATTTTCAAGTCCCTATCAGCATTCCTGGTCTTGAACATTAAAGGGCGAATCACTCTCACCGTCCAGGTAAAGCTGTCTTCTTGTGATTGCTGTGTACATGTGGTGAGGATCCACATTTATGGACAATTTTCAACGACCTGGTATTTAGTTACTTGGTGTTCTTTACACAGACTAATGTGCCTCTATATTGAGTGGTCCCAGGGTTTCATGCCTTGTATGATAGAAATTTGACATGCTTAAATCATTGAAGAATGCTGATTTCACCGAAACTTCCCCCCGAAATCACCTCTCGGAACTCTCATCCATTGAATGGGCGGCCCTGCAGGTAGATCCCACAAATCACTTTGTGGTGGGTTCTTGGGATGGTGGTTTCAGTAAGAATCTTGGGGTAAAATTAGCATCACTCTAAGAAGTTAAAAGGCATCTCTGGATTTCAAGCGTTTTGATTGAAGAAAACGCCGAAGCTTCACTGAGAATCTGTATCAAACTTTTGAGGTTGGGGCGGAGCTACAAATTAGAAATCCTTGAGATCTATAAACGAGCTCAGAAATGGTTTTCCACAGGATTAGGAGGGTCTTAGAAGGAACATATTTCTGTAGCAAAATC
>Ga0325414_1009524_pt1 | contig 10220 bp, 10 predicted proteins | sample PopdelMetagenome_8_FD_206183 | JGI IMG/M metagenome (GOLD analysis project Ga0325414, IMG submission 206183) | Populus deltoides microbial communities from Bellville, Georgia, United States - Leaf-PdKOR-R3 | ecosystem: Host-associated > Plants > Phyllosphere > Phylloplane/Leaf | place: USA...
AATAACTTACAGGTTGACCTAATAAACCAATGATTTAATTCTTTTTCCATGTCCATCTCAGCATTAATTTGGGATGGTACTGGATAGTACAAAATAGAAACCAAATTAATCAACTTGGAGGATTGTCCACCCCCACATATGATACCCTCTGATGCTTTTTTAACTACTACCATTCAGGCTTTTACTCGTGCACAATTAACTGGGATGCTTTGTTCATTCTTGAAGAAATTATCAGGATCCACCCTTGACTTCACTGTCACCAGCCTAGGAAAATTGTCCTTAAAATACTTGCTCCCATAAACTTTAGCTTCCTCAAAGATGGTCTGGTTGCTAGGATTGCTACCGATATCAAGATCCCTGTAGTTGAGAAATGCTTCTCTTGGATACTTGCTGACATAAGGAGCCATTGCATCATGCAGTTGTCTTAACAAACTTGTATGGTGATTGGTGGCCTCAATTCCTTCTTCGATCCAGGTTGTGGAGTACTCGATTTTGAACAGGTTTCCGGCTCTATGAGGGAATGGAGTTGCCGCTGCCGAAATCTCATCCATTCTTCCTCCATAAGGATTCCATTGCATCCATATTGGCTCTACCTTGATCATCACCTTCCATATGCTTTCCAAAGCATTCTTTGGAATGACATATTTCACAAAATCAGATTTCTTTTTGAATAAGCTTGCTTGGTTTGGCCTGTTGAGTAGAACATCAGTTGATGTTGCATTTGGAAGGTTTGCCCAGAAAACTACAGACTCTATCCATCTCATTTCCTTGCAGTCTTTTTGCTGCAAACCTAACTCGGGGAAGCTCTTGCTCAGCAAGGAAAGGAGTGCTCCACTTTGTCCTAGAAAGAGGCCAATGAAAGAGATGCTAATTCTTTTAGAACCCTCACTGCTTCCTTTGACAACTTGTGACATTGCTCTAATGAAAAGATCCTTGTCTAGTTTGCTAGCAACTAGTTGCCACTTGTAAAACACATCAGTTGCTCCTTCCTCCAAGGTCCTAGCAACCCTGAATGCAGTCACTGTGGGAGGAACTTGAACCAAACTGATCTTCCAAGAAAGAATGACTCCAAAGCTTGCTCCACCTCCTCTAATTGCCCAAAAGAGATCCTCCCCCATTGTCTTCCTATAAAGGATATTGCCATTGACATCTACTAATTGTGCATCAATGATGTTATCCACAGAAAGGCCATGCTTTCTCATCATGGTCCCAAAGCCCCCTCCACTAAAGTGACCACCTATACCAACAGTAGGGCAAACACCAGCTGGAAAGCCATGAATATTACTCTTGCTGGCAATATTGTAGTAAAGTTCACCAAGAGTTGCCCCAGATTGAACCCATGCTGTCTCACTCGCTATGTCTATGTCGATGGATCGAAGATTGAACATGTCGAGGATGACGAATGGGACTGCAGATACATAAGAAAGGCCCTCATAATCATGGCCACCACTCCGGATTCTAATTTGCAAGCCATTAGACTTTGCGCAAATAACTGTTGCTTGGACATGGGATTCATGGACGGCTGCGATGATCGCAAGTGGTTTTGGGGTTGCAGGAGTCAAAAATCTACGGTTTTTTATCAGTGCTTGCAAGATAGACTCGAAAGAGGGATTTGTGTTACTATAGATTGCTTGAGAGATTGGGTGAGAAGGATGGCTATGGCTAGGAAGACACTGTAGAAACCTGTCAAGAACTGTATCAGAAGCTGCCAATGACACTAACAACAGTAGGGCTGAAACTACTGAGAGTGTTGCAGACATTGAAGCTTTCATTTTCAGGATGATTTCTCAGTCCCAGGCTGCATGATCAAACAAATTTGGTAGCTGTATCTTGGAAAGGAAAAGACAACTGTATCAGTGCAAAATAAAATGTTTCCAGATCATGTTATGATGATATAATATCTTGCTTGTCTTCCTATTTCTTTCAATAATTTGAAGAGGGCTACTATTATACATAAAAAAATATTGTATCTAGCTGGTTCACACATGATCAAAAACCTCAATCACAGAATATGTTGTCTCATATATAGACATAACAAACTCTCGGTATCATAGTTGTTTTATGGAAATCCAATTTAAGAACTAATCCAAAGATTCACCAGTCAACTGTTTTTTTTTAAATTGCATTGCCTTGTTTTTTTTTTTTTTTGAATAAAAATAAAAATCCAGCGTTGATCATGCCTAGTTTGGATGAATCAACCAGACACTAAACACTTGGCCGGATCAACTGAATCAACCGGACACTAAATATTTGTCCGGATCAATTAAATTTCACCATGTAAATATTTAGTTTTATTTAACTAAAAACTCCATCCGAATTAAATTTTAGATTCTAAATTTACTGGATTAACTTGTGAGGCCAGGTTCATCAGGTATACTTGGCATGATTCTGGTTTTACAGTTGTCAACAAAACCATCACCAATTATGCATTGAAGCCTGTGGCTTCAGATATATCGAACAGTGATTTCAATCACCAATTTTCAATGTCTAGTGGGTGTTTTTTAATACCCATAGAAGATTTTTAAATCTCCATGCTGCACATAAGAAAAGGACTTGATAACATCAAGACCAGCAAGAGACAAATTAAGCAAGAGACATAAATGCACACAGCTGACAATGATCTTCCATGAGCTGTAATCATACTTCAAACAATAAAACAGAAGAGAGAGATAGAGAGAGAGTGAGAGATAACCTTTAATGAATATGGATTAGTTATCAGCAAGCATAATGGACTAGATAAGCTTGCTTTTCCTGACGAGTTGCCATCAGCATATGGTGGAAAACTTGAGGTGTGCCAACTGACATAGCTAGCTCTCAAAACACCAATCCGCTTGCTGCAATTTACAAGTTTTGAAATAAACAAAAAGCTGGGATTGAGAGAAATTGATAATTTGGAATTGATTGAATGGACTGCAGAAGCAAAGAATCTTTGGTATCTACTGTCAGACACACCAAAAAGTGGAAATCCTTAGCCTATTTATACATGCCAAACAAGTTGCTAGATATTTTGATCTACATTACTTTTTATGTGTATATTTTCCAACCACTTGTTGGGATTTTCATCCATTGTAGACCATAGCTTTCTTTCATGGCTGCTTGACTTTTTTCAGGTCAGTCTTCTAGGTTTTCCAATGGATTTTTATACATAGAGACCATAGCTTTCCTTCATGGCTGCTTGACATTTTTCAAGTCAGTCTTCTAGGTTTTTCTATCGAACGTTGGCCTTGATTTCCTGTAAAACTTGCTTTGACTATTTCCATTAATCTTCTACAACTTTTCTACAGGGTAAATTATAGTTTAGTCCTTGTTTTGATGATAATTCTAAGATAGCACATCTAGTCTTGAAAATCACAAGTCAGTCACTTGACCAAAGGTGACTGAATTCTTTTTGAGATTTCTTGCTTATCCTTCTAATTTTGTTTATAGAAGGTGAGATTGGAAATTTTGATTAGAAATGAAGGGTATTTAGTAAAAAAACTGAATTTTCATGAAAAAAAAAACAATAGAAGGACTAAACTACAAACATATGAAAATACAGGGACTCAATATTGGCTTATTAAAATCAAATTTTCACTAAAAACACAGGATCAAAGAACAATTCACTCTTTCCTCTTGAAAGAGTGCGCTGACATCTGACAAAGACAAGTTTTGCATAAATTCTGTGATTGCAGTGACAACATAGTACCATCATTTTCAGAGCTAGATGGACCAGTCTATTCAACTAGGGCAACTTGCCAATTCAGTCAGACAATCTTATAAGCTAGAACCTTGTAACCCTAGCAGTTTCAATGATCTCCTTTGGTGAAACCTAGGTTAACTTGGCTAAATGAAATGATTCTGGAGGCAAACTATCCAGTGTCCATTCTCAGAGAAAGAACTTTGAAAAATGATGGGTTAACCAAGAGGGTAGAATCAATAGAAGCTATACCTGCACCAAGGCATCATGTTATTGAGATAATATCTGTTCGAATACATGTAATGAATTGGCCGCTCCTAACACTATATTTTAGGTGAATAAATGATCTTTCATCTGAAACCCCTCTTCTAAGAGAGAATAGAAACACAGCTGAGGTCAGTGCTGCGTGGGGTCTGTGGACCGAGTTAATTTCTGCTACGGACTCTTCCCTAAATGTTCAAGAAGCCATCACCAAAGGGGATCCATACCCATTTTGATGTGATTTTTGCCATCTCCAAGCAACCTGTAAACTCTTTTGGAGATCAGTGTATTGTGCTGTCCAGTTCAGCTCACGGTTAATTTTTGATGGGTCACTAAACACTTCAGCATAGTCACCAGGCCGGCGAGGTAAATAGTCTACTTTGATATCTACACCGGTTGCCTTTTTACATGCATGTACAAACTCGTTGACTGATCTACCTGATAAAAAAAAAAAAAATTCTTGAGAACACAAGATCAATGAAAAGCGGCTCAGTGAACAGGGGAACTGGTTACCCACCCATTCCAGTGCCAACATTGTAGATTCCAACTTTCCCAGGCATTGCCTTTTCAAGTGCTTTAACATGAGCATCGACAAGATCAGTAACATCGATATAATCTCTTATACAAGTTCCATCGTGTGTCTTATAGTCCGTTCCTTTAACCTGCAAAGTGAAAACACCAACATTCTGAGAATTCATTCATCATAACGTAAGAACGATGACAGAGCAGGGAGCATGTTTTTTGTCTAAATGGCACAACACAGAAGGAAGCAAGCAAGCAGATAACAACACAGCCTCTAGGTGTGAAACCTCAATAAATGTCCCAGTAACCTGATTCTCAGACTCCCAAACTGTCTAAATTTTCAGCAACCAAGGATATCAGGCACATAAAACTAAACCAGCCAGGTTCTGAAAATCAAAGTAATATCAATAACCAAGCAGGAAGACACCATGTACATTTGTTTTCCAAAAGATCAAATGAAGAAAATCTCTTTTTTACCAACTGCAGCATAGCCTTGAAATAACTCAACAGTGAAGTTGCAATTTTGATCTAAAAGGGAAAAATTCAAGGTCAAATAAAAATCAAAATACCTTTAGTCCAGCAACAATACCACGAGCAGCATCAAAACAAGCACCAGAAATTCGTCCATGCTCACGCAGTTCAGGTCTAGGAGCCTCACCTAACCTTCCATCTGGATCTGATCCAATCACATTGAAGTATCTGAAATTTGGTCAGAAAAGCATTTGTCAATTCATACCTTTAAGAGTGAGAAATTCTTATTATTAAACTTTCATTTCAGGACAGGGAAGTTGCTTTAAGTTATCAATTGAATTCAAAGCCTCATCTACTGCAGTGAGTTCAAAAACTGAAAAAAGGGCATTTGAGAAATACTTCAAAAACAACAAAAACTAGAGATCAACTAGTAAATTGAATGAAAAGCATTTGAGAAATACTTTCAAAATAACAACAAAAATAGATCAACAATTGGAAAGTCAACACTTTCAAGAAAAGGGACAAGGGAACTCAATACCAACCTCAATATCATAATCGCCATGTCTGAATTTTTAGAGAAGTCAAGGATGATATCTTCTGCCATCTTCTTAGCTTTTCCATATGGATTAATGGGTACCTGAGTTGGGGGGAAAATATAAATCAGTCACCTAGCATGTAACCTGGTGTGAAGTAAAACGAGTCATAGCATATCATTCTTGTGCTCTCTTGTCCTGAATTAAGCTTAGACTGGACAAACAGATGAATAAAAAATGCTGGTTAGCAAGTTTTTAAATCAAACCTGTGGAGTGTCTTCAGTAATAGGCATCTTTTCAGGCTCCCCATATGTTGCACATGTGCTTGAATATATCAAAGTCTTTACATCATTTGCAGCCATTGACTCCAACACTACCAAGGTATTTGATGTAATGTTGTGATAGTACCTGCACAGCAAGAACAAACATATCATCATTAAGGACACATACGATCAAGGGTATTAATTTTGATATCAATAGAGAATATTGGATTATAGTTAAAGAGGTGATCCATACATCTGTATAAAAATGAAATATTTGATAAAAGAAAATTCAAGTCTCCAACTTGATTGACATTATATCAGTTTCCAAAAGCAATTTTCTGTACTCTATAGCTGCCAGCGGGTTTTCTTATGATTATTGAACTGAGAAACAAAATATGCATATACAATCAAAGTTCCTACCAAACATGGCTTTCCTAATCTATTATGCAGTATGTTTGTACAATGCCCTGTATATTTTGAAAACAAGCTCTGAAGGAAAGGCTGTCAAACAACACAACTTTTTCTATGCCCTGTACTATCAATGACAAAAATAATCTTAACTTTCAAAGAAGGGAATTTTGCTTATGGCTAAAAGTTCACCTAATTCTTTCCTTTCTGCTATCTAGTACATTCACTTCCCCTCTTGTTCCCTTACAGAAGAAAAAATATAGAAGTGATTCAGGTACTAGGTTATGCTTTAAGTTTTGAATCCAAATATCACTCATTACCAGCATTAGAAGATAATTTCTTCTATTCTCTTAATGTTTGTTCACTTCATTAAAGAGAAGCTAATTTGCCTCCAGTTTTATCAAAATAAGGGCATGAATCTGCTACCCTGCTATAATTTAAAGACATTATCTTGTCATCTAATCTTGCAATTCTCGAATGCAAACCATATTGTTAAGTTATCAAAGAAATCCCTTATGCCAAAAGAAGTTTCAGCAAAGCCTTTTATTCTTGTTACTACCATTGCCACATGGAAAAAAAATATTTGAAGTTTCAGCAAAGCCTTTTATTCTTGTTACTACCATTGCCACATGGAAAAAAAATATTTAAACCTGTCATCACCCAAAAAAAAAATTGAAGCAAGTTCAATAGAAACAGGAAAGGTTTAATTCAGACCACATAGAAAACTTACTTAAGGGGGTACACGGTGCTTTCCCCAACATATGCAACTGCTGCAAAATGCATCACGGCATCAAATGCATTTTGTGAAAAGATGCTGTTAACCTGAAAATTTGGTAAAGGAAACAAGTTGCAATATCCAAGTTCAACTGTCTTTAAAAACAACCTAAAATATGCTATATATATTATATATCAAATAATAAGGATACAGTTTTAGGCTCTCCCAAGTCAGCATATATAAACTGAAGCCTCCCAGGCTCAGGAAATAACTCTTGTAAAACCTTGACTGCACCTAAGTTTCCTCGAGAAAGGTTGTCCTGTTAACAATATGAAAATCTTAAACATAAAAGACCAAGAAAAAATTAAAAATCACAAGCAATAAGAGATCTCAAAAGGAAGCTACTACATTTCATGTGATGAACATACCACTATGGTTACTCGGTAACCATCCTTCAAAAGTCGCAATGCTGCATGGGAACCAATGTAGCCAGCACCACCTGTCACAAGGACATGGATCACCCCATCTTCACGCAAAGAGAACTGAAATAAACAAACCAACAAATCAGAAAGCACATTAAGGAAATGTCATAAGCTCAAATCATAACTCAATGCCTGAACTTATTTAAATGCATGAAGTTTTTAAATGCTATTTCTGCGGCTTCAAGGGAAAAACCAGGTATGTTTGGTACTAAATTAAAAATTAACAGAAAACGAAACAAAGGAACATGGAGTTACCGGGCTTGGAGAATTAAAGGTTGGAGAATGTTTCAGCATAATTATACATACAGCTGTTAGGGAAGCGGCCAAAAGAATCTTTCCTACAACATTATTTTTTCTTTTTGGATCTGAAAAATCCATGCCTGCAACACAGAGTGAGAAAAAGAAATTAAACTGACCTCCAAACAATTGCATCACCATAAACATCAAGGGAGTTAAGAGGGTGCATTTCAAAATCAAAATGGTGAGCCATAAAACTGACCTCCAAGGGACATAGATCTATTGGACCTTGGCTGAGTTCTGGTCCTGCCAAAACTTAGCATTTGGAGAGTCCTACGAGATCAAACCCCTTTATCTGTCAAGACTAAGCTTCTGTATCAGTGGCTTTCTGCTCCAGTCTGCTGCAATGAAATCAAATTAAAACAATTAGCAATGATGGAGTTTGAAACAGAAGAAACCAAGAGAGGAAAAGGTACAATCAGAACAAAAGGAAGACCAGCTGGGCCCTATACAAGTATTTGAAACCAAAACAAAACAAAGAAAGTAGAAGGTTAAATACTAAAAGTAGAACAAATTTTACTATGCAAATGTGGACAAACAAAAAACCAGAAAAATTCACCACTCAAATTCAAATCTTTAAAATCTAAAACCAGTAAAAAGAGAGAAAAAGGTGGAGAGTTCCAAGATCCAAATCGACCAGTAAAAAGAAGAAAATACTTTCAAACTCCGTTTTTCATGTGGAAAAATGGGAATAATAATTAAAGACAAAAACATTGCAATTGTTTGTCAGGGCATGTCTGATACCAGAAATTTAGAGAGAGAAAATTCTGATATCAGAATGTCCACCGTAGAGAACCAAGAAACACAAATGATCGTGTTTCTAGCAAAGAGGAAAAAAAAAACCATTTTACAGATAGAAGAACAATCCAAATCCCAATATTCAAATTCCCCAAGATCCAAGAACACCAATCAATCAAAACCCATCTCAAAAGACACAGAAAAATCCTAAATATCACACCTTTATCAAAAAAAAAAAAAAAAAGGGAGGGCCAGTCAGTCAAAAAAGGGAAAAATAGCTCAAATATTTGAAAGCAAAAATTTACTAAAACAAAAACACTTTTTAACATCAAAATAGCACCTGGAAACAGCGATAACAATTACAAACTTCCCAAGAACACAAAAGGGTCTACATATACCATACACAAATATACAATTAAAAGGGAAGAAAAGGCTTGAAATTTAAGGACATGCAGTCACGAGAGAAATGAAAAGAACCCACCAAAAGATGATCAAGAAAACGTAAGAAAGATAAAGAGAACTAAATACAAAAATTAATTAAAGATTTTAAAAAAGAGAGAGAAAAGAATTGTCAAAAAATTAGAGGGAGAGAAACGTACGAGAAGCGGAAAGTGAAGAGGAGAGACAGGAGTTTCGGTTGTTAAGGTACGTTTGAATGTGAAAGAGAAGAGTTCTGTAGTCATAGGCGTAGAAATCTCCGTGTTTTCCATGTTGTCGAAATATGAGAACATGAGAGCGAGAGGATCGAAAAATAAATTAAGAAAACAATTTATTTTTACACTTTTGTTTTCATTTTTTTTAACCTTAATTTTACTTATATTGATACATGTTATGGATAAGAAGAGTGGATCTAAATTAAAATATAATTTTAAAAAATTAAAACCTTGTTGTTATAATAAAAAATTAATAAATTAATAAATTAAGAATTATATTTTAACCAGATTAATAAATTATCGAATAAATCCAAATTTTTATTAAAACATTTTTTTTCTTAGTAGTTTTTCAATCCAAACTTATTCAGGTATTAGTTAACTAGATTTTAAATCAATTTACTAGATTATTTGGGGAAAAATAGTTATAAAAATTCATTATAAAATTATTTCATAGACATTTAATATATGTTTTCATCTCTATCTCTTTTGATCAAATATTTTTTTTATCTATTTGATTTTTCTGATATTCTAATTAGACACAATATTAAAAAAAAAAACATTACGGTATAATAAGAGGATTTTGTTGTACATTCAATTTTTTTAATTAATTTTCATAAATATCCTTCTTTAATTAATTCTCAAGTAAATTGTATATATTTTAGTTGATATTTTTATAAAAGTTTTTTTTATGAATAAACTCCGAATAATATCTTAGAGAGTAGACTCACATGCCACCTATGTAATGATAATATCACATTCACAATATTCATCCAATATTTTTTTATTAACATGGTTGTTTGAGTGAGCTTACGCGTCTAATTTCACGGACCCTGAAGTTAATGATTATATAAATCTCGAGTGACCTTGAGATTTGTAGGACTTGAACTAGTGATTTTTCAAAAACAAATTTGAAACCTAATCAATTAAATTACACCCCTCGTGATTTCATCCAATATTTCTTAGCTATTGATAGTAGTGTTTCATTTAGGTTTTCCAATATAAGTTGTTCACCGGACACATCTTACCAAAAGATACAAATCATCATATAGTAACCAACCTAACTAGTGGAGTAACTATCTCTTTTTATAATAAAAAAATTTAACTAGTCTTAAATGTGGTGTTCATGCTTGAATGGATGTATTGATGAGGAATAATTTTTTTATAATATTTTGTGAAATTTAAATAAGTGATAATAATATAA
>Ga0325414_1009525_pt1 | contig 10220 bp, 2 predicted proteins | sample PopdelMetagenome_8_FD_206183 | JGI IMG/M metagenome (GOLD analysis project Ga0325414, IMG submission 206183) | Populus deltoides microbial communities from Bellville, Georgia, United States - Leaf-PdKOR-R3 | ecosystem: Host-associated > Plants > Phyllosphere > Phylloplane/Leaf | place: USA...
AATTATGATTATGGTCTTGTTTGGTATTGCATTCCAATCGTACTTTTAAAGGAAAAATATTTTTGAATTAATATTTTTGTGTTATTTGATTGTTTTAATATGCTAATGTCAAAAATAAAATTTAAAAGATAAAAAACTATTATTTTTATGCATTTTCAAACAAAAAATACTTTGAAATCCAATATTTATCACACTTTCAAATATGCAATATATCTCTTCTCTAACAATCTCATAAATGCACCCCACATATTAGCTAAGAAAAATTAATAAATTATATTTAATACTAATTCTAAAGTATAAACATAAAAAATCAAAGAATTTAGTAAATTTCTTTAAGTTTCGGACAAATGTGTTTTTCTAAATTATGTATGATAAATACTTTGAAAGTATAAATACTTAAAGAATAGAAAAACTATGAACCATTTACCTAGATAATTCAGAGGGTATATATAGCCTCTGAACTTTGTCATATTTCTTAAATGGAGGGGTTGGAGTGTCATTTCCTCCTGATAGCATTAACGAGGGAGAAATATCATTTACATAATATTAATGAGAGATAGATATCCCTTACACAATATTAATATTGATGGAAATATGGTAGGTCATTTGGAGACTTTTATGTACCTAAAGATGTAGGGAGATGATCATTCTTAACTTTTAATATTTTATGTTAAAATACATGAGAATAAACAAACAAATTTTCGTGACCCAACATGAAGCCTAAAAAATTTATCAACTTCATATGTATTTAGACCTAGAATGATTCTAAACCCAATGGTGATGGGTCTGACAACTTGCTAGACCTCAATGTACTCGGGCTCAACACATAGCTAAACTCAAGAATGTTGGGTATGATATCTATTTAGACATACATGTACTTAGGCTCAGCACATGGCTGAACCCAATGATGTTGAGTCTAACACCTTGCATGACCCAAATACACATTAACTAAACATGTAGCTCACTTAAAGATATTGGGTCTAATACCTTTCTAGACACATACGTACTTGGGCTCAACGCATAGTTGAACCTAAAAGTGTTGAGTCTGACACCTTTCTAGACCCACATATACTTGAGCTCAATACGTAGCTGAAACCAATGGTGTTGGGCTTGGCATTTCGTTGGACTTACATGTAACTAGGCTCAATATGTAGTTGAATCCAAGAATGTTGGGCTTGGAAGCAAGCCAGACCCATATCATCAGGATTATGCATTTTACCAAGCCTGGGTACGTTGGGTTATTACCTTGTATTTAGCCCTTTTAATCATAGGTTTTTAAGCAAACATATCACATATATAAAAACAAATTGATCCATTAGTAGCCCTCAAGTCTTTGTGTATTAAATACACAAAGATTTGAAAGATTATTAGCTTTAAAAGACTTTTAACTTTCCTCGTGAGACTTGTCTATCATACATATAATTGTTGGGATTATTGTGGCCAGGTGGCTGTCTTTATTGAAAGAGATGGTCAAATGGCCTATCTTTATTAAAAGAGATATCCATTGGGAAACAAAATGACGACGTTCATTCAATACATCAATTAAGTAGATTTCTAGAGATTTGATATGACATGAAAGGTCATTCATCTAATGGTAGGGGTGAAATGTTTTTTTCTTTATAACCCTAGTTGTTTTTACTTCCATTTTTTCTTTTACTTTTACTCTCTTTAACCTCTGTAAAAAAATAGTTTTGTTGCAGAATCCTTGAACCAATTTTGCTTTATTCTGAGAAGAAAATGTCATCTTAGGTATCTTCCACCAAGTATTTCTTTATTCTTCTTCTTGAATAGAAAAATGGACCAAAATGAGTTAAATCTGACCCTGATAATATGGATATTGTTGCCTTTGATGAGAAGTTTAGGTTCCAACTTGAAACTAAAAGAAGTAGTAAAAAACAGATGTTTATCATATTACGCCCTAAAACTAAAGGAGGTGGAACCTCAACGTCCACCTCTAGTAGGAAGAAGGTAGTTATCCTCATCGTAGTAGGGGAAAGGTAGTTATCCTCATCGGAGAAGTTTTTCTTCTACCATTACTATGGAACATCAAGGAAGAGAGAAAGAGAGAGAGAGAGGTTGTTGTAGGCCCAAAAAGATGATGCCCTTATCATCTTAAGCGTACAGAGGTGGTATTTGTCAACTATCGATAGCTAAAAGAGTACATAACTCTGAAGGATTACATGCAAAGCGTTATCCTTCAGTTAAGCTATACTGAAAGATAGTTTCAAACAGCTCATAATAAAATGATACCCTGAAATAGGGGATCTTTTAGGAGAAAACAACTCAAGATGGTTTGAGGGTTGGGCTTTTTGCTGTCAAGAAAGAAGCTTGGAGCTTTTAAATGTGCTAAAGGCTTTAAGAAACTCTCATGTGGAGTTTCATAAATTTTTTGGAGGGTCTATAACTTCATTCGAAATGGTTTGGGACAAGATCTTCATTGTCATATCCAACTTGTACTTCTTTAATCAATCAAAATAAATGCAAATAGGTTTCAATGTTGCCTTTTATTCAGTCCTTATATTAGATTTTACTGGCATGTTCCCTGTTAGGGCTGCAACTGCCCAACATGAGGAATACCTTGCCAAGAGCCTAACCTAGATATATAACCTTTAGCCTTCATCTCCCCTTAGCTATGTAAACAACCTTGGTCCTTTAGGGTTTATCATTTTGTATATTATTTTCAATTTATGAGCTTTTTACATTTCATTTATATGTTGTGGACTTGTGTAGTTTATATAGGTTTAATGCTCATAGTAGAAATTTCATGCAAGGTTCAATACCTCTACGTAGAAATTTTTTCAAAAGTTTGTATGAGCTCAACGCCTATACTTAGAAAAGTATTTAGAAGGGGATCTTTTAGACAGTTTGTATAGGTCTAACACCCATAGTTGATAAAATATTTCAAATTTCAACAAGAATTAATCTTTGAACTTAAATTGTACTTTGAAATTTACCTAATCTTAATAGAATTTAGTAGGATTTGCCCCCTGTCTAGAACCGAGAGGAAATTTTAGTTCATAAGTAAATTTATAAGTTATGCAATCTCACTAGAAAGACCGAGGCAATCTCATCTTTGGTGAGTTGTGCAATCACACTAAAGAGACCAAGTCAATCTTATTCTTGGTGAGTTGATGAAAGGCCCTTAGGCATCACTTGGATAAACTGAAAACATCATCTTCAAATAAATCAATTCATATATAAAAAACTTATATTATTTGTCATTGACTATAGTATATTTTCAAATGATTAAAGTACTATGCATAAGGGAGATTATTCCCTTCCATATCTTGTAAATGGTAAGTATTTCCTTGACCACCCTCATGAATCTAAAAGGACCATCCCATTTTAAGGCCAACTTACATATACTCTCTCTGTTGCTCGTAGCCTCAAACTTTCTTAGGATCGAGTCTTCAAATTTTAACCTTCTATTCTTGACTCTAGGATTATGATGTTGGGCAATTTTACGTGATAAGCTTCATTTCCAATCGTTGAAGTCAAATAAGGTTCTTCTAAGAAATCTAAAGTTATAGGCTTATGACATGGTTTTAATTAACAAGCCATTATAAGGAATTGTTCTCCATACTTCCTTTCTTCATTAAAAGTATCTCCCTAAGTCAAAATGCCCTCTAGAATCACATTAATCTCGTGTAGGGCTTGGACAAGTTGGTTAAGCTCTTCTCTATCATGTTTCATGTGGACATGTTTTTTGATAAATTACTTTAAATAACCCTTGGCTATCAGCCTCTCAATCTATTTTTTTTTATGTGAAGCAATCTTCTGTATTATATCATTTATCCTTGTGGAATAAGCAAAACTTTTTAGAGGTGTGTATGTGTGAAGACGACACCATATAAGGTGGATATTAAACAAAGTATTTTCCTTTGATGGCTTTAAAAACTTCCATGATAGTGGCATTCAGAGAAGTCATATGTCTACTCTCAGGGTATTTTGTATATGTTCCTTTAATGGTCATTTTATCTTTGTTGGGAAAGTGATTTCATTTGAAAGGCGTCTCATCCTCAGCCTCCTAGTAGAAACGGGGATGCCCATACCTCAACCTATTGGCCTTCTTTACCTGTATGTGATTTTTCATGATTTGTTTTACCTTTAATAAGCTTATATCTGGTAGAGTATACAAATCTTTCTATAGAGAATGTTCTCTTATTCAATTTATCAAAGCATCTAAAGTTGTTAGCTCAATCAATTCCTCCACCTTGAATATGGAGGATCTTATATATAGCATCACCATCTTGAATGACTAGCTCAAAGATGTTATGCACATTTTAGATATGTTCACGTGGATCTAGGAGACCATCATAGTTTTTCAAAGTCATTTTCATGGAGATGTACTCCTTAAAGATGAGGGTGTGTAAAATCCTCCTAGATAAAAATGACTTATTTATCTCATGAGGACTGTAGACCTTATATTGAAGTATGTATCAGTTATGCTTTTTCCCAACTGTTGTCCAATAGGCTCTACGGAGCTAGAGAATTCTAACATGGAATGGTAGGATTAATAGCTAACTTTAAGCTTGTGGTAGTTGGAAGCATCACGTTTAGAAAAACCTCTTACTGGGAAAGCTTAATGTTTACAAGAACGATCTCTTAATAAAAAACTGCAAAGCAATCCCTTTTTAGCGGGATTTAGGGATCATCCGGTGATAAAGTCAGCGATTTTTAATAAGATATTGTAATAAAAAATAAGGTTTGATCTGACATCTTACGAGACTCATGTGTATTTGGGCTCAATATATAGCCGAACTAAAGGATGTTGGGCCTATAAACAAGCTAAACACATGTCATTTAGGCTTGACATTCTATCAAGCTTGGATATATTAAATTATTACCCTACTTTTTACCTTTTTAATCATGAGTTGTTAAACAAACAAACAAATAAATAAATGTATATATATATATAAAAATACATTGACCCATCAATTAACAAGTGTTTTTTTATTATTCATTGTTATTTTTTTTGTTATTGATTTTTTTAATTATATTATTAAATTAAATAATCTTATTTAGTTTATTTAAATCAATAACTCAAGTTCCAAAATTTTAAAAATTTTCTTGCGGTTTTAAAAATTAGCATTTGTATTTTTTTTCTTGTGCTAGAAAAATATCGATTGGACCCACAACATAACATTAACCACCTTTGATCGCTGTGGACGGGGCCCACCCCTCGTTAGATTAACGTGAAACTAGGGAATGAATTAGAATATTGCAAAAACATCAGTCAAAAAAATAGTTTATCCAAAACGTTGAATTAACATAACAAAATTGGTTTCTAAAATGTCTTGGCCTACGCACAACGGTACAAAAAACAGTTAGTATTAGTAAAGTCAGTCAGTTGTATTATAATAATAATTGTTTTTTAAAATAAATTTTATTTAAAAATATATAAAACTAATATTTTTTATTTTTTAAAATTTATTTTTAATACCACAATATTAAAATAATTCGAAAATATTAAAAAAATTAATTTGAGATAAAAAAACAAACAAAATAGAAAAAATACTAACGTAATGATTTCTAATGACTCGCAGGCAGAATTTGTTTTCATATTTGGAATTGTATTTTAAAAATAAATATAATTTAATATATATATATATATATATATTAAAGTAAAAATATTTTTAAAAATTATTATGTATCACAATATTAAATGCACATTAAGCTCGTATATTTTTATGTTTCAAAAATATTTTAAAAAAAATTTAATTTTATTTTTTTTTTTGAGTTAAATTTTTTATGTTATTAGATGAATTTAATATGTTGATGTTAAAAATAAATTTTTTAAAATAAAAAAGTATTTTTTAAAATATTTTTAATTAAAAAATACTTTAAAAGAAATCATTAAAACAGCTCTAAACTAAAACATCAACAGCAGCAAGACACCAAATTCCCGTGAATTGCGTTCCTTTACAGCAAAGTATAGTTTAGCATCTAAAGTTTTCAATTTTTATATTATTTAATCCTTTAATTTTAGATTTTTATGCTTTAATTTTAAAATTTTATTTTTATCATAATTCAATTATTGAATGTTAAAAAATGAGAATTACTGAAAAGTAAGAGGAGACAGAAAATTTGATCAATCATATTTCTATTATAAAAAAATTAATTTTAGTGTTAGTAAATTCGTTTCGAAGATAAGAATAATATCTATATATATATATTGATTTTTTTAATTATATAGTTTTTATAATTAATTGACAATTATATTATATGCTACATGTGAAGACTAGAAAGTGTGGTGGATTCTCTATGCCATTTGTTCTCATAAAAATAAATAATAACTTAAACATTAATGAAGATTTGAAGAGAAAGAAAACACGAGAAATTGTATGAATCGAAAACTTTAAATAAATATTTCTTATGAAATATTTGTTTATTTTTATTATTTTTTAAAAAAACAATTAATAATTTTGAAGCTTTGATTTTAATAAGAAAATAATGTAGGTTGTTGATAATTACGCATGCAAACTTTCAAATCCGGGTCAATACACATATTCCATAAGTACCAGATTTGTTACCATTCTCTTTTAAATATAACAAAAATCATATAAATAAATATAATTATATCAATAAGTATAATGTTTCAAAATATCACAATATAAAATATTAAATGGTAAAATATTTTTTATTTGTAAAATAATCGGATGGTAAAATAATTGTGTATTTTTAATAAAGGAAAAAAATTATACATAATTTTTTTAAAAAAAATATAAAAATATATTATTAGTTAAAAAAACTAGTTATGATAGCAAAATGATGGCGGCGTGTAAGTTGGTAATGATAGCGTTAACATGGTAATGAATGTTATAATAAAGGTGATTAGAGATAATTATAAAAAATACCCTTACCCATATGCTTATTAACAATGTTACTCCTTTACCTTTCGATTGAATCAATTTAGTCCTTAAAGTTGTCTTTTAATTTCAATATTATCCTTCCATTCACATTTCTTTCCTTTTCCTATACATCATATATTTTTCTTAGAGTGATTTCTAGTCATAATTTGCTTCTAATAAATTTTGTTAATAGAATCCGTTAACTACAACATTGAAATTGTTAGATAATGCCAAGTATCGGATTAATTCAATTAATCAAATGATTAAAAATTTTAAATTAACTGATTAATTAAATTATTTTTAGAATTAAATTATTTTTTAATCCATGATTCAAGTATTAATGAGCATGAAAATTGAGTGAGTTTAATTTCAAAATGCGCAGAAAATCATGAGCACCCAAAATGAAATTATCTGCACGAAGAAGAAAGCTAGCTCATGTGAATTGTCAAGGAATCTGAATGGACAGGTGAGCCACGGACTACTGTCCATCTGCAATAAATACTTGTTTGCTAAAAATATTTTTTTTAGAAAAGTAAATTATTTTTTTATACATTTGATAGTATAATGAAAAAATAAATTAAAAAATATTTTTTAGTATTTAATTATGTCATAAAAAATGAGCTGGAAAATAACTTATTAATATTTTATTTTTTAAAATTTATTAAAATAATGAGAAATAAATTTTAGAAATTAAAAAGTTGAATGAGAATGAAATTGAAAAAAAATATAATTTCATAAATTATCTCAAATGAAATAAATAATAATCAAAATAATAGAGATGAAATCTAAAAAATAAAAAAAATAAAAGATGAAGAAATTAAAATAATAATAATTAATATTTCATAAATTATTTCAAATAAAATAAGTAACAATCAAAATAATGAGGACCAAATCTGATAGCTAAAAAATTTCAATTAAAAAATGATAAGGGAAAAGCAAATAATAATTATAAAAATGAGGACCAAAATTAATATAAAAAATAAATTCTAAGGGATGAAATTAAAAAACAAATATTCAAAACAAAATATATATAGCAATCAAAAATTTGAGGATCAAATTTGATATAATCAGCAAATAATATGATATTTTTAAATTTTTCATAACTTCTGGAAAGTGTTTTCTGTCCAAAATAAAAGGAAAACATTTTCCTGCAAATCAAGTCAAATTTTTCTTTAATTAGAAAGTATTTTCCATTGATCAACTTTTCTAATAGCAAATAAACATAAAAAAATTTGAACAATAATTTTCTGGAAATCATTTTCTAGAAAATAAACAGTCACTTAATCCATGTTGTTTATTAAAATAAATAAATTAATTTATATTGTAAAGTACTTAAATAGTCTTTCAACTAGTGTTACTCAAAATTAATCTAGTAATATTTTATTATAAAAAATATATTAATTTATATTTGATTTTATCTACTTCTTTTTTTCTCTCTTTCAATTTTATAAAATAAAAAATAAAAATAAATTTTTAAAAAAGACATGAAATACTGTTTAAGGATGTAATCCATATACTGGCTTGATGTATTTAAAAATAATAAATTTTTATCTTAACCATCCTATTTAGTTGCTTTGCTAAAGAAAATTACTTCTTCTAATTCAAAGAAGTTCACTTTGTTTTTTAATTTAAACACCGAGATTATTTAGAAATAAAGTAATATTTTAATTTAAAAAAAAACCAAAGTAAAAAGGGAAAAACTAGAACTTCTTGTTTAAATACAATATTTTTTCATTCAAAAAATTGAAAGACTAGTTTTTTTATTTTCCAAATTTGTATTGAGTTTAAAAAATATATTTTAAAAGTTTTCCACATATTTCCAATATAATTTCTTACTGTTTTAAAAATCAAAAACAAACATGAGAAATATACCTTCTTAGGAATTTAGCAATGTAAAAAATTTAAATTATTTTTTATATTTAGTTAGTATCATAAATTTAAATTTTATTACAAAATTAATATAAAGATTTTTTGAGTTGCCTGATAATTATTATTTGAATAAAATAAAATTAACACTCTATTATCACAATACAAAATATTAAAATATCTATTATAAATTATGGCTTTTATTTTTTATATATAAAAATGGTTGTAATCTTGATATATTCTTTTTTTTTTTGGGTAGAAAAAATCATTTTCATATTCGACTAGTTTTTTTACTTTAGAGAGTACTGATAACAAGTTTAAGTCTATACGAGTACAAGTATGCTGTAATTGAAAGTGAGAAATAAAGGGTTTCTTACAAGTTAAAATTTTTAAAGATGGAAAACATCATAACTATAATAGTGAGATATCCAAAATAATAAATAGAAAAATAAAAAATATAAAAATCATTTTTTTTAAATAAAACACATAATAATATTGAATAGAAAAATAAAAATAAAAAACAAAAAACATTTTTAAATTGAAAATAAAAAAATAAAAATAATTATTTATTTTCTCAAAAAGCTTATGCATTAGTTTCTCCAAGTTAGAAAAAACTCGTTCTTAAATTTAAATTGTTCATAGAATAAAATCTTTTCAGTCAAAAATTATCATCCACATGATAACATCTAATATAACTTTTTTCAAGTAAAACCTCTTTAGTTAATAAATAAATGTTTTTTTTATATATATATATAGATCTCTAACACCCAATACAGGTATAGATCACTCTATCACGGATTCTATCACTAGAATTTTCAACAGCAATACATAAAAGTTAATTATAAAAACTTATTGAGCGTCGATATCAACTGACATAACTAAATGAGAATGGTAATATAGTTTGTTATAAGTCAAAACTTTTAAAGGTCAATAATACTAAAACTATAAAGAACACCTAAAATATTTATTTTTTATTTAATTTAGTCTCACTTGTTAACATGCTATTATAAACCTTTATATAAAAAAACTAGAAAAACCTAAACTGAATATATATATATATATATATATTTATTTATTTATTTTTCTAAAAAAAAATCTATTCATATGGAGAAGGACCATATGTCAAAAAAAAATCCACATAACATATTTTGCTTAAATCTGCTTCTTAAATTTTCTAGTTTTGATTTTAGTTAATTAAATATGTCCATGAAAATTTTAATTTATATTTATTTTTTATATAAAAATATAAATATTTAATACATTTAAAAAAAAAATGTAACGTACGACGAATTACAGCAGGCAAAACACCTTAAAAGACATGAAACTAGAATTAAAAAAAAAGTAGAGTACGGCTTCATTTATTTATTTGCATATATATATATATAAGTCATCTTCATCTTGTATTTGTTTATTTATATATTTTAATTTCATACCAAACCAAACAAAACCACATCAAGGCGTTGGATTGGAGTTCCATTTTTGACCTTTCGCTATCTGGATCTA
>Ga0325414_1009527_pt1 | contig 10218 bp, 9 predicted proteins | sample PopdelMetagenome_8_FD_206183 | JGI IMG/M metagenome (GOLD analysis project Ga0325414, IMG submission 206183) | Populus deltoides microbial communities from Bellville, Georgia, United States - Leaf-PdKOR-R3 | ecosystem: Host-associated > Plants > Phyllosphere > Phylloplane/Leaf | place: USA...
TCAGCTCGAATATCCGTTCGATGTTTGACGACCGGGTCCAACATGTATTTTATTCAAATTTAAAATTTTATTTTATTTAAATTTTATTTTTTTAATATATTAATATTAAAAATAATTTTTTTAAAAAATAAAATATATTATTTTAATATATTTTCAAATAAAAATTACTTAAGGATGGAGCATTTATATGAAAAAGTTAGAAATAATTACTTCTTCCAATATTTTAATTTAAAAATATATTAAAATAATATATTTTATTTTTTAAAATTAAAATTTGATATTATTATAAAAAAATATATAAAAAAATTAATTTTTTATTTTTTTAAAATTTAAACCTGTACAGCAATCGTATCGACTTGCACGCGCATCAAGCCAAAAAATAAAATAAAAAAACAACAATTAAAGACTGCAATAAATATTAAAGGAAAATGGACCGATGGCCACCACCAACCATCCTGACTGGCACTGTCTAGTCTCAGCCATTCTCAAACCCAAACCCGAATACATTCCCGTTTCAACGCAATCATGCTACAAGACTTCAGTTTCTGCCCATGTTTCGGAGACCGAAGCTTCGACGATACCGAACCCGATCGTGACCCGGTTCTATTGGTTTCCGGAATCGCAGGGTCCATTCTCCATTCAAAGAAGAAGAACGGGTCTGAGACTCGGGTTTGGGTCAGGCTTCTCTTGGCTGATTTGGAGTTCAAGAAGAAAATATGGTCTGTTTATAATCCAAAAACAGGTCTCCTCCCTTATCTTTACGACTAAATACTTACATATGTATTGTGTTCTCTACTCATGCATGGATGTAGTTCTTGTGTTTATGCTTAGAAAGTTCTGTACTTCTTTGTTTGTTTGGTTGCTGAGAAAAGAAAGAGAAAGAGAAACATGAATTGGTATTTATCTAAAAGAGTTTGGTTATCAAGAAAAATGTAGAAAAGACAAGAATTTCGTGTGACGTCTCATTTATATTCATTCATCTACACACACACACACACACACACACTTGTTTGGTCGTGGGAAGAGGACAGGAAGTGGCAAAAAGGGCAGAAAACAAATTATATTTTCTTTGAAGTTTTCTTTTACTTTACTTCCTTCTTACTAGAAGGAAAAAAAATCTTCTCAGTCCCAAAGTGAAAGTATGTAACTTTATCTTCTTAAAAATTGAATCGGATTCTTCTAACGAGGGGAAATTCCTTCATTACTCTTGTTATAATAATAATAATGGTTATTGTATTATTTTATTAATGATTAAAGTTTTTAGTTTTTTTCTTCAGTTTAAAAAAAGTCCAAGACATGGTTTGGTAAATCAATCACAACTTTTAATTTCATCGTTGCTTGCATCGAGCTGTAATTTTGATAGAACATTCTGGAGGCCATGTTTCCAATTTGGTTAAAATATCATGATAATCAGAAGTTGTGAAGGCCTCCAAATAAAGGGCGGAAGTTACCGTGCAAAATTATCTTTATTTTTCTAGTTGATTTAAGATTTTTTTCTATTTAGATTAGTATTTCTAGTTTGATTAAGATTTTACTTGCTATAAATTCTAATGATAGATAGATTCTATTAGTTAGGGAAGTTTTAATTAGAAATACTTTTCTATAAAGGATTTTAGGTTTGAAAAAACTAATTAATTTTTTTTTAAAAAAACCCTTAAATATGTATATTTTTTACCATCACTACTAAACATGAAAATTATGTTATGTTTTCAGGACCCGACAGAATCCCTGGATGTTCTTATTCAAATTTGGATCATTTATGAAATTCTTATTGACTTTCAAAAGTGGTACTATTCCTTAGTTGATATCTGTAATAAAAATGTGGCTTTTTGAGTGCTGTGGCACTGTTAGATTATTCAATCACTTGGTTTTTTACTCTTAAGCTACTTGGCTATGACACGCTGCATTTTTGGCCCATCATGTGCACAGTAATTTGGTTCGATCATTTTTTCCCCTATATTTCCTGAAGTTCCTGTATTTGTATCTTTCAGGTTATACTGAAGTATTGGACAGTGACACTGAGATTGTAGTCCCTGATGATGATTCTGGGCTATACGCAATTGACATTTTAGATCCGTCATGGGTAAGATTAATAATTTTCTCCGTGAATTCTTGTTGTCCAGAACTTGTGTTGCAATCTTGACTAAAACCTTACAGTACCTTGCCTGGGAAGATATATAGAGAGGAAGGGATGGGTAAGAAGAAAGGAAAGTTACGGGGAAGGGTGAGAAATAACCCTTTCCTTTTGTTTAAAGGCAAAAAAATAAAAATAAAAATATGTGTGGGATAGATTTCTTCCTTGCTTGTTTTTTGCACCCAAATAATGGAAGGATAATGGTTATGATTAATCTCTTTTCACTCAAATGACAATTCCATTTCAGTAGAATAAGTATATGCAACTATCATCATACATATACATATCCCACAAAAAAGAAGGCGTCTTTTAGTTCTGTACCCTCCAACAATCATTTTGGTGGAGAAAAAGACAGGGTTACTAATTACCCCTTCTCCTAGTAAATTAGTTATTTTTTTCTTCTTGTTTAGCATTTCTGCGGATTAGTTTTTCTATATAATGATTCCCATAAAAAATTAAAAGTTACTTATTGTTTCTTGATACTATATTTTGGTTTGACTGATGAGACGTGTCTTCTTTTCCCCTACTGGTGCCATCTTAACATTAAACTGCTACTGAACTGGCAGTACTGTTAAGTCTGCCTATATGAATTGGTGATGTGATTCATTCTGGGATTTGCCTGCTCATATGTACAATATGTTGGACTCCTCGAATTGAGGCTGGGTGTTGAGCCATTATTACAATAATGTGCTTTTAGTTTGTTCTATTGTGATACATATTAATCCTTGAGATCCTGGACTTGCCAATACAAACAATATCTATTTGATTTTCTGTTATTTCTCTATTTGATTCTTCTCGGTTATTATCTCCATGGATTAGCTTATGACTTGCTGTAATTTATTTCCTTATTCAAATGCTACATTTGATGTCTAGTAATACAAATACCGAATCATGGTATTGTGGGTTGGAGTGTCTATTTTATTTTGTCATTTTTTCTTCTAATTTATCAATATTTTCATTGTAATCCATCTATGAAACAAAATACAATTTCTGTTATATATCTGATACCCATTGTCGTTTTCCAGTTTGTGAAACTTATTCATTTGTCGGGGGTTTATCATTTTCATGACATGATTGATATGCTTGTTAAATGTGGATATAAGAAGGGAACCACATTGTTTGGATATGGTTATGATTTTCGGCAAAGCAACAGGTGAGTGTTTGTTCAACTTGTTATATTTTTGGTGAGTAAAGCTGTTTTCTTGGCCACACGATTTCCATTTAATTTCATCTATATCCAAAAGTGATAATGTCTGAAACTATTTTTGCTTCCTACTTATTATGTAGTAAAATCTGAGTATTATATATTTTATTGTTGACAGAATTGAAAAATCAATGGAAGGTCTTAAAGCAAAGTTGGAAGCTGCCTATAAAGCTTCCGGGGGTAGAAAAGTTAATATAATTTCACATTCCATGGGTGGACTGCTGGTTTCTTGTTTCATTTCACTTCACAAAGATGTGCGTATATTTTCTTTGGGCTACAAGCTGAATATTATTAAATTTCTCCGAAGAATGCTGAAAAAAATGATCTCTTTATTTCTTAGGAGAGGCATGACTGATTAATTTTAATCATTCATTGGCAGTTGTTTTCTGAGTTTGTGAATAAGTGGATCTGCATTGCCTGTCCTTTCCAAGGTACTCTATGTCATGTCTCTATGTTTAGCAAATATGCCTTCACTACGAGAGAATCTGTCAACCTTATGAGGGCTATTGGAATTCTAGAAATGTTGAGAAATGTTTGGAAGAACCTGCTCTTTCTATATTCAAGCTTGCCACCATGATTGCTTAGACATGTCATGCTATTTAAATGAGGTAGGTGTGGAGCTGCACTTGGTCAATAGAAACATCTTGTGCTTTTATAAAATATTCCAAAATAATTCCCTACCCCATTCACGCTATAAAAAAGGATGGGAAAAAATCCCAATGATGTTGTCATTATTATTAGAACAATTGTGAAAGGAGTATCATCAATTGATGGCCTCTAGAAAGGTAGTTGTGGAGGCCTCTGATTTGAAGTTTAATCGATAGCCTTGCATAAGCTCTCTTCATGTGCCACCCGGCTCAGTCTATTTGTACGGATGGTTTTTCTTATATTTTAAACTAACAAGGAAGTCCTTGCAATTTCATCAAATTCTAGGAGATCTTATTGAATTTTATCCCATGAATTTCTCAGCATTTAACAAATGATGTATTTTTCACCTACATGTCCCTCCTTTCCCATTCATTTAATGTTAAAGAAAACATGGCTAATGAACTTTTTTGCTTAACAGGTGCACCGGGATGCATCAATGACTCTCTCTTAACTGGATTGCAGTTTGTTGATGGTTTCGAGAGTTACTTTTTTGTTTCTAGGTGGACAATGCACCAACTGGTAATTTCATTTTCTTTAACACTTATCCTGATGCATAACCATTGTTTGTAACAACTATCAATTCAGAAAATATCTTAAAAGCACAAAACTCTCTTTCCTATGCATGTAGTGCCTAGGGAAGTTAGAGATCTGACTATGCTGTCTATCTCTGTATATTCTATTGAAGCTGTGTGCTTTGGCATATTCAATATTTGCTTTTCCCCAGCAAAAAGTAAACAGATAGCATTGTCACTGATATACAATTTTTTTTGTGAAAACTCCATGGCGATCTAAATGCACATGTTTTTCTTTTTGCACATAGTTGGTTGAGTGCCCGTCGATCTATGAAATGTTGCCAAATCCAGATTTTAATTGGAAAACAGAACCACAAATTCAAGTTTGGCGAAAGCAATCAAATGATGGGGAAACTCCTGCCAAATTGGAGTCCTTTGGTCCTGTTGAATGTATCACTCTCTTTGAAGAAGCGTTGAAGTATAACGAGGTACCACCATCTGATCTGAAGTTTCGGTGTCAAGATTCTTGTAGCTGGAAAATACCTCTGTGGATTTGTTGTCTCCCTTGAACTTTCATCTGGTATTTCTGTCTGTTTCAGTCATCAACATGCTTATGTTAGGTCATGCTATTAAAAGGTTCATAAACCATGTTATTAGCATTGATTTGACATTTTCCTTTAGTAGTCTTGGGTGTACGTTTGGTTGATGCTTTTACTTGAGACAGATAATGACTTCTTGTGAGGTAGTATGTGCTATCAAAAGGTCTGGGTATTTGATATGTAATGTGCATTTCTTATTTAATCACTATCCAAACTCATTATACTTTAATGTGCATTTCTTATTAAATCACCATCCAAACTCATTATACTTCATCTTTTTTTGCAGTTAAATTATAATGGAAACACCATAGCGCTACCATTCAACCTCTCTATCCTCAAAAGGGCTGCTGGTACTCGTCAGATTCTCAATAATGTTCAATTGCCAGAAGGGGTCTCCTTCTATAACATTTATGGGGCATCATTTGACACACCTTTTGATGTCTGGTATGTAAAAAAAAATGATTTGTGGAGATTTCTGGTTTGGGAGGTTAATCATTTGGAAGAGGCTGGCACCATGCTGTGCATTTTATACAGACACTAAAATGGTTCCTGCTTCAAAGCATGTACTTTGTAAAATATGTTTGGAATGGAACCATGACATAAGTGGTCTAATTCCTTGGAAGACAGCTCTCGTTTTTCTTTAGTGGAATGTAGAGTGGTTTCACGTTTTGTAAGCATGCATCACCAAAATTTGCTAAACTTAGCTAAATATAACACCTTAATTTCACCAAAGGCACACTCTCTGCAGCAGTGATTTCTGAACAAACTAAAATTCAGTTGAAAAGTGAATCTGAAATCCTTTGTTAAAACGATTCAACTCTTCCAATGAATGGTAGCAAATCAGTATACGCTGTGATCATGTTGACATGTTCAGAGTCTAGATTTTGCACAGTGTGAGATGAGATTTATTTTGATTCCTTTGAAAATATTTCGTACTTTAAAGCTGATGTGATATATCCATCTTTAATGCAGCTATGGTACAGAGACATCCCCAGTAGCGGACCTGTCTGAAGTGTGCCATTCAATGGTAAGTGATTAAGATGTCTGTCATCTTAATTAGGAATGAATTTTGGATCCTATTCCATTTACCTAGATCTGATGGGTTATATTAGGACCAGGCACTGATATCATTCAAACCTCAGATGATAATTTTGTGCCATACACTTGAGGATTTATTAGCGATTTTCCTGTTTTTGATGGTTGTTCCTCTTATACCTCTCAAGAATTGCTGCTATAAGTCATAATGTTTGTGCTAATTTCATTTGACTGTATTAAAATTTGGTTGTTTCAGCCCCAGTATTCTTATGTGGATGGAGATGGAACTGTTCCCGCTGAATCAGCAAAGGTGCTTCTTCTAACCTTTCGTTTAATTTCTAAATTTTTTTACAAGGATGGTGATTTGATGATTTTGGGGGTGAAATTCTGCAGTCAATTGCCAAAACGTTATAGCAACTGAAGTTCTCTGTTGGAGTGTGACCAAAGATGAAATAGTGGGTAGTCCTGAATAAAAGAGGTTTCATGCATCATTGTGCAGAATTTTATGTTTGTAGATGCAGTGAAGGGAGAGGTGCCATATAAAAACCATAATGTTCAATAGCTTAATGCCGCAATCTTTTTTACCATGGGTTCACATGATGTCAAAATATTTAATGTTAGTTCATCTTCTCCTCTTCCCCGAATCTTTATATATTTAGCTAGAAAAAATAGGGGAACAAGAAGTAGAAGCGGGAGTAGATTAGACGGTGAATATTTTTGCTGTATTTTAGAAAAATCAATTTTGCTACTAAGCATGTCTATCTTGTTTGTGTAATCTTCTTGAGTTTTCACCACTACTGTTCAATATTCAAGCTTCAGCTTTTTCTCCAAAAAGTTTAAAATGTGTACTGAATTCTGAATAATCTTTCTGGTACACAGGCAGACGGTTTTGTGGCAGTGGAAAGAGTAGGAGTTACTGCTAATCACCGTGGACTGCTCTGTGACAAAACAACATTTCAACTTATCCAGAAATGGTTGGGAGTTGAGCAGAATGTCAGTAAGCATTCAAAGACATCCCAAGTGGCGGATGCTTCTCCATAACCTAAATGCTGTTTCTATCCATGAAATCTTTATTTCTGCTGTACCTCATTTGTGCATGTAAAAACTGGGCTGGCATGAAAAGCTAGGAAAAAAAAAGCAGCTCAGAATTGTTATTTGCACGGTGGTGTAAATATGGACATTAATAATTTTCTTTAACACCAAATAATAGTAGTAATAATAATTTTCTCAAATTCATTCGTGGATTATGACAATTCTTAAAGTATTTTTTAAATATTCCGTTCAAACCACATCTTAAGGCCGGTGGTTGAGTGTTATCAGTGCTTGAGTTGGGTTTGGTTTATTCTATACTTCCTTTGTATTGTTCTTCCACTCACATAAAAGTGGGAGGAATGTTTACGATCAGGGTCTAAATAATTATTTACTTGATTACTCGGGAGTCATTCGCTTATCGCTCTAAGCTTATATCAGTTTCTAATTATGGGCGCTGCTAATTGTAATTAAGAACTATAATAATCAATTGGACAGAATATATCATTTACATAGAGATGCTTCTATCACAAACAATAGTACGCAATTGGATACTGACTTTCATCTACCCTAAAGTGACGGGAAAATAGTGAAATTAAAGGATCATTTATCTGTGATTTTGAAACTTCTTCCAGTAAAGGGTTTGAACTTCTCTTCTTCCTTCTCTAGGATTCCCTCTTGCCATCCTCTTTTATTAGTTTTCTTGATGCGTCACGAGCATCAGCCGCACTTGAATCAAAGACGAGCTTTCCATGTTTATTGTAGTTATTGCTTGATCCAGCATCTGTTGGAGCACCAGCCGGTTACTGCTCTTTTTGCACAGGAGGGCAGTCCTTAATTGGAATTGATGCCGCAGCTTTCCCATCCAACCGCCTTGCTGCACCTGTGAATGAGGTGAACTCTTGCATCACTGGCTGTTCTTGCTCTTCTTTCGATTTTGTTGGATGCTTCGAAAGGGAAAGGGGCTGTTCTCTGTCATCTTCAATGCGTAGTCTTTCAACCAGTCTTTCACGTTCTTGACAATCCAGAGGAGGTGCGAAGACGATGGCTTTGCTTCAACAACATCAATGTAATATTTTTTGTTGGTGTGCATTATCATGATAGTATCACCAACAGTTGGAAAAGTAAAGTTCCTGAGGGTATTTTCTAAAACAAAATATTTTTTATATCTCTTAATAGTTACGTTATTCTGAGTTTTTGAAGATTTTAACTTCTAATAATCTTCGTTATCTTGTGGTATGTGGCTGTAACTTTATGTAAGTTCCCTTCGCAAGATCAGCACTCTTTATCAGTGCAGCGCTTCCTTTCTCTAGTTTCAAGTTCTCCATCATCCACTGTTGTAATGAAACCCTCCTCTGCCGTAAACTCTAAAACTCCGCGATGGGAAACATGACCAGTTATAGGGTTACACAACTCGAATAACATAGGATAAGCAATCTCAAGCATAGCCTCAGGATTTTGTCAGCAACGTCTTTTTGTGACACATTGCAATAGGGGACAGATAGTTTTGGTTGTTTCAGGATTTGATGATATCCAAAGGTAATGGTATGCGAGTGATATACAAGGGGACAGATAGTCCTGGTTGTTTCAGGATTTGCAAATTCGTGCCCTCGTTTACTTCGATCTTCAAGATGTAACATAAACACCGTTGTTTGAAAGCCGACCTATCTCACCAGTAGGCTTGATTCAAGAATATGGGCCAAAGCAAGTCCATGGTTAATTACTCAGCCCAACGCAGTCTGCTAAGAGTTGTTTATGTTCCTGTCATCGGCCCAACAAACAATCTTTGACTACCAAGATTTAGCCCTTTACATGGCAGGAAAATGTTTCTAGTTTTACGTACGGTATGTTTTGGAATTAGTAGGAACAACGGCAAACATGAGAAGATTTTATTTACCATAATTTAGTTATTTTATCCAATTTTGGAAGGTTTTTCCTTCAACCAAACTCGGTCATAAATTCATCACCTCCAGATCGATATCATGGTTCTTGAATAATGTACATTATTCAATACATTGGGTGTGTGTGGGGCATGCTGGGTGGTGAAAATTATATGTGAACATGTTGCAGTAGCAAATACTCCATGGGACTCGATGTACCTGGGAAACAAAAACATGGTTACATCCACCCAGTGTATAAGAAAGTAGCATACGAAATATTATATCTCAGGCCTTAGCAGCTGCTGCCTGCCTCAAATTGGATTACAGTAAAGGAAGGACATTGGACAGTTGCTTAATGAGTAGAGATGATGCAGGGAGAGCAGGGTGTACACACACACACACACACACACACACACACACACACACACGAAGGGGAGAAGATCACCTCAAACCACGCGCAGCAATGTGCACCCGTAAGTTTACATGTTCATGAATATTTAACACAAACTAGAAGGAAAAGAGGGGCACTTGTACACATGCCAAGGGAAGATCAACTTAGGCCACAGGGTACCAATAATAAACACTTGAATCTAAGACATTACTTCAAGAAACAGTTTTGATATCTCTTAATTTTAAACAATACTAGCAGTACTTGAGACTCTTTTAGTTTTTCAACTAGAGCTGGATGGCTAGGCTCTTTAAAGCAAGTAGAGGTCAAGAATTAGGGACGGCAAGGTCCAAGGTCAAAAGGGTTTGAATCCCAAACAGATTTTCTAACCCTACATGGGGTTCTGAGGCAAATCAAAGATCGATGAATAAAAATCCCGAGAAAGAGACGAGAATGAGCATTCCCAGGGCTTGTTAGCTTATCAGGATTCTATTTCAGACAGTCACAGACACGCATGAGGCAGGCATTCACTATTTTAATCCTACCTCGTATTACACTCATGTCGCCAAATTAACAGCTCTGTTTCTGTAATTTGACTTGACTCTGGGTTTTAATAACATGTATCTAAGTGTACCACAAATACGTCCTGCCGCTTCATAATTAAGCACCCGAAAGTTCAAGTCTTTTTACACGGTGAGTGATTTCTTAATCATTTCTTAGATTTCAAATTTTTAACCATGTATTTTTAATTTAAACATATTAAAAAATCATCTCTAGATACAAATTTTT
>Ga0325414_1009529_pt1 | contig 10218 bp, 6 predicted proteins | sample PopdelMetagenome_8_FD_206183 | JGI IMG/M metagenome (GOLD analysis project Ga0325414, IMG submission 206183) | Populus deltoides microbial communities from Bellville, Georgia, United States - Leaf-PdKOR-R3 | ecosystem: Host-associated > Plants > Phyllosphere > Phylloplane/Leaf | place: USA...
ATAAAATGCTTTCTTTGCAATTTCTTACAAGAAAATAGATACAAAGCCCTTATAACGTTGATGAATCATAACATTTCAATATTTTAGGAAACGACTAATTAATTCTTTCATGGGCAACAAATATAATTCTCTAAACTTGCATAACCAAGGTTTTTTAATTCTTTCATGGGCAACAAATATATATCTCAATCTATTCCAAATAATAAAATAGAATTTCAAAATCTTTGTTCAAATGATTTAATCTCATTGGGACATAAAACTCTAATTATATCTGCAAATCAAATAAAAACATCGTATCTATATAAAATAAAATAAAATATATTTACACTCTATGTCCAGGCTGTAAAATGAAAAAAAAAAAAAAAGAATCTATCCACTTGAGCTATAAAGGCCAACTAATCCAATACATATTGGAAAATAAAGAAATCTACATTAGGAAGATGGCTTCAAAAGAAAATTCGAAGTTTTGACGGTCACTTTTATGTTTTTTATTTTTATAATTCAAATTATATTATAATAAATAAGAAATCTTTTTTTTATGATGGCGTGCGTTGATGGATTTTCTAACTCATCTGTAAGCAAGGCAACATGAGCAGAAAAACTCAAAATCCAGATCTGATCTTCCAATATTGCTTCAGGTCCACGTCAACTGGGACCCGCCACCTACGCATAGTCTATGTGACTGCAAGACACGTCATCTTGTCTGTAAGAATGCCTTGTCCGATTGGGAAAAAAAAAACTAAAAGAAAATATAAAAGGAGGGCACCACGTCAGATCCCTCCAATCACTGATCTCTTTCCGAATCTAACCGAAAATTGCGCATCAACGTTAGTCCTGACAGGTAATCGACGGCTCAAGTTTATCTCTGACGTGGCTTTCTGACTCTTACGTCACACCCCATTAGGCCCAGTCACGTGCGCGCTATTAATATCAACGGGAGTCGGCACGCGAATGCTGTTCCTTCTTTGGTGAGCAAACCTCAAATTTAATTGAACGTTCTCAATTATACATTCAGTAGATTTCTGGTATTAATTATATCATAAGAAAATATTTCTCATTTGAATTGTTATATTAAATATAATTAATAGAATTATTTAATATTAGGACAAACCGAACCACTAACTCAAACAAACTCTTTCTTACTTCCATCTAGTAAATTGGATCTAACTTGAACATTTATAACTTTGACTCTTTGCTTAAACCAGTTCAAATTTAATTGTCTGAGAATTGCATATATGGTTTTGTTAACTTGACAGGTGAAAGTGAAAGGAAAAATTAAAGGGATAAAAAATAGCACAGCTCATGTAAATCCGAGCTAGACTATTAAATCTAAAAATAAACTAATTTGAGTTAGACTGTTAAATCTAAAAATAAGTTTATGAACTTTATTGAATTCAATTAATTTTTATTTTATTTTACTATAAAATTGAAAAAAATCTAAATCAACATGAAATTAAAAAATAAAAAAGCGGATGACATGTTAATCACCCCTTATTTGGTTTTGAAAAAAATTAATAGGAATGATACGCTTGTCTAATTTTTAATAGTGGTAAAATCTCTCTTTTAGTTTTTGGGATCAAATAACTCATTTTCCAACTATTTTTTTAGCCTCCAGACACGTGAAAAACAACACACACAACACACTAAACCCCCTTATGCCTTTAAAGTTGCCAAAAATCCATCACAAAATGAAGAATCAATTTCCGTCCCTAAATCTTTTAAAAGCCTCACCTACTTTCTTGATTAATTTGAATGCCAGAAACCAACATCATCAAACTCTATTAGAGTGTGTTCAGCAGTATCGTAACGGTTGCTTTTTAAATAGTTTTTTGTGCCGAAATATATGTCAATGATGTTTTTTTATTTTTTAAAAATCATTTTTTACATCAGCACATCAAAACGATCTAAAAAGTACAAACCGCACTTAATTTTAGCAAAAAAAAATTTTAAATTTAATGAAACGCAGTTACAAACGCAATGACAAACGGTTTCTTAGTCAAATAAAACTTTTAAAAACTAACTTGATTATTTTTATGTATAGAATCGTGATAGCTAATTATTTTATTTCTCTATCATTGTATTTTGACAACTCTCTCATGTAGGGATGTAAAAAATAAAAAAATAAACTTGTTGGTAATAATAATAAACATTGAATCAGACTTATTGTTTGTTGTGTTTTACAGTTTAGTCTCATTTTGTTTTATTTAGTACTTTTACTGTAATTTTAATGTCAACCTCATCTAATTACAACATACTTTAAATAGTGTGGGAGAATCACTGTTCCCTCACACACATTTCACTGTGGATTACAACAGTAATCGACAGTGATTCTTTCCCATTTTTTTTTTACTTTTCCTTTTTTTTTTGTTTTTTTTTTTAAATTTTTTTTTCAAAATTACTTTTGTTTTTTCAACTTTCCTAATTTTTCTTTTTTTTTCTTTTATTTTTTCTTTTATTTTTTTCAAAATTATTTTTGTTGATTTTACTTTTTAAATATTGACCTGGTTAAAATTTTTGCTTTGTAATTTTTTCCTTGAAAATACTGTAAATTGCTGCGATGTTTTTCTACATAGTTTTTCTATTTTATTTCTTTATTTTTCAAAATTATATTTTTTGATTTTTTTTAATATGAAGCTAATTGAGAATTTAGTTTTGTAATTTTTTTCTTTAAAACATTATTTATTGCTACAGTGTTTCTCCGCATGGTTTTTTTTATGGTTTTCTCTGAAATTATCTTTTTTTTATTTTATTTTTTAATATTGAGCTGGTTAAAAATTACAGTTACAATATGTGAGGAAAACACTTTAACTTTCCTCGAAAATTACTGTTGGTTGCTACAGTGTTTTTTCCCACATGGTTTTTTTCTGTTTTCGTTATGTTTTTTCCTAAAATTATCTTTGTCAATTTTATTTTTTAAATATTAAGCTGGTTAAGAATTGTAATTACAAGTAAATACAAGTTTTTCCTCAAAAAACACTATGAATTGATACAATTTTTCTTCACATAGTTTTTTCCAGTTTCTTTTGTGTTTTTTTTTTGTAATATTTTTTTTCAAAATCATTTTCATCGATTTTATTTTTTAAAATATTGAGTTGATTAAAATTTAACTTTGTAATAAAGCTTAATCATGTGGGGAAAGTATTGTAACTTTGCTCATAAAACATTGTGGATTGCTGCAATGTCTCTTCGCATAGTTTTTTTTGTTATAATTTTTTTCAAATTATCTTTTTCAATTTTATTTTTTTAATATTAAGTTGTTTTTGAATTACAATAACAAGTCATTACAAATAAGGCTAAATCATGTGGGGAAGCACTATAGCTTTCATCACAAAACATTATGAATTGCTACAGTGTTTCCAACATGATTTTTTCCCTTTTTTTGGTGTTTTTTTTCTTCTAAAATTATCTATGTTGATTTTTTTTTAATATTGAGCCGATTAAGAATTTAGCTTTGTTATTTTTTTTCTTTAAAACACTGTGAATTGTTGCAGTGTTTTTCCATGTGATTTTTTTATGATTTTTTCCAAAATTATCTTTGTCGATTTTTTTTTTAATATTGAGTTGGTTAAGAATTATAATTACAATAAAGCTAAATCATATGAGGAAAGCGTCGTAGTTTTTCTCACAAAACACTATGGATTGCTACAATATTTCTCTAAATAGTTTTTTAGTTTATTTTATTGAGAAAAACGCTATAGTTTTCTTCACAAAACATTGTCAATTACTGCAACATTTTTTCTCATGGGTTTTTTTCCTTCCAAAATTATCTTTGTTGGTTTTTTTTAATATTAAGTTGGTAGAGAATTTAGCTTTGTATTTTTTTTGCTTTTTATTAACTGAAAAGCTAAATCATGTGACGAAAGCACTGTATCTTTCCTCACAAAATACCGTAGATTGCTACAAATTATTTTGTTCAACCTCTGAGTTTTTTATCACCAACATAACTTTTTTTCCGTCATGAAATATTTGCTTCATCATACCTTTAATTTCTATTACGTATCTAGCGCTGGTTCACAATTATAACACTACCAAGTGCATTTGTTTTATAAGCCTACGGCAGCGTACGAGAAAGTCATCTCGTTAGTACATTAAAGGGTGTAATTAAAGCGACAAAAAAGTTCGAGACTGTGAGAAAAAAACTTATGGTGATTTTCTCATAAAAAATAATGAATATAAATTTAAAATGCATAAATTGTCTGATATGTTAGATTTAACATAGCAAAAACACCTATTCAAATTCTTATTATTCATGTATCAAACAAAATGTTTAAACCACAAACAAAACGAAAAACATTTGACATTAGATTACGCACCTAAAAAATATCTTGGTAGGCATGCAATTTTCAAGTAACCATCCAGTACCAATCCGATCAAACACATTTAAAAATTGACTACAGCATCCAATTAATATTTGGATTGGTATGTCATTGGTCAGTTGACATATGCTTTGCTATGGGTATGATTAATTTTTTTTAATATAAAAAATTAATATGTAGATGTTGTTAATATATTTTTTAACATTAAAATAATTAATTATAAATCAAAAAATTATTTTATAAATACAATAAAATAATATGAGAATCATATGACTTAATAAATATTAAAAAGAGTTGTTATATCTCTGATTTTTTTTATAGCAAAATTAGAACGAGTAACCATTAGCAGCAAAATCTTTTTTTAACTATGAATCAATTTTTTTTATCACAAGTCAAAGCCACTTTGGAGGGCTGCAAAAATAAAATACACCAACTAATGCTATAAAAATAACGTTAAAGATTTCATGAAAAAAACCAAAAGATCAAGCAGTATTTAATTAAAAAAAAACACAGTAGTCTAATAAAATCTAAAAAAACAACAACGAAGGGCTGTATAAAAAGGCTATGGTTTTATAGAACAAAAATTGGAATTTGAATGACATCCAATAAAAAAAAATTCCAATGATTTTCTAGTTAATCTATTTGAATAGATAAAAGTGTAACTTGTAGGGAAAATAAAAAAGAAAAAGAAAAAAAATAAAGAAAAACATGCCAGACACGTGCTTGCGTGTCTAACCCGTTCAAAAAAGGCATGATTTACGCACCAAACCTCTCGCTTTGTTTAAAAAAAAACATTAGAGATGATGCGTCTTTCATTGAATCAATTTTTAGAGATAGTGGGTTTGAAAAATTCGATCATGTGTGTTTTATGTCTTAAAATTCAATTTTTAACAAAATTTTAATTAAAAAGAACTTAGAAAACACTCTGAAACCCTTGACAAGCCTATTTATTGCCTCAAATAACTAAAAAAATGAAAAATATAAATTAAAATCAACTAGAATCTAAACAATTTATAAGTTGAATCTACCATCTCGGGAAAAATAAATAATAAATAACAAATAACACGTAAGTGAAACTCTCTCATTGAATGGAGCTCATTAACATCGAGATCAACTTTTTTAATGGTTAGAATCAATAACAAAATCTAATTCATAATCAATTAAATGTTGAATGATGAAATTAAAAAAATATTGATTCAACCAGGTTAATTCTTTAAACCCGTGATATAGTTTATAGGACTGAGATAACTACAAAGAAAGTAAACCACAATAAATTATAAAATTCAATATCTAATAAATCAAGTGTTGAATGATTAAATTAAGAGAAAAATATATATTTAAAAAAATAAGAGAAAAAAACACTATTTACAAAACAAAATAAATGGAATGAACCAAAATTTGGTTGAAAATCCACAATTGACCAAGATTTAGAAGAAATTGAAATTTGTTATGAGTTGTTTTATTTTTTAAAATAGTTACCGGCTATTCTAAATATAAAATAATGAAATTACCAATCTTGGTGAAAACTGTAATTCAAACCAAAATATCTTTCTTTTTTTACATTAAACGTACACAACCAGTAGACAAACCGGCACTCAATGAGTCACGAGCATAGGCGGGTTGTGGTGAGGTTCGTGTATGGGTATACCTAATCGGGCTATCCTCACTGTTGCTATCACTTATTGGATGAGCTAGACGACGGCAGGATCCAATAAAATGCAACCGCGTCTCCTCCTTCCTCGTGGAGTATTCGCGACGACACATGGACAATTTTAGATCTTCCGAAAGTACACGGGAGCGATGCATGAGATGGTAACGCAATCTCTGGATACTCATGGGTCCCACACGGTTCTCAGTTCGCCTGCTTGGGACACGTCAGAGCACGGACCACATTACACGGACATGTGCGATAGTACGTGGTGAGATGCTTTTTAAGCAACGGCAGGCCTTGGTGGCAGAAGATACCTTCGTATTCTAAGATGGCGTGGCCTGTTTTTGTCTGTCGGATTAAATGCCTGCGTGGCCGCGGGATTGTAACTTCAGAATGGGACCCAGGATTTGATTTAAGAATGTTTTTCTTGTTTCTGATATTTTGTAATTGTGATTTGTGAGGCAGCGTGCGGTGCGTACACGTGGCGTTTTGTGAGGTGAGTTGTTAAAGTGGTAGCGAATGGAAAAGCATGGGGCAGTTAAGATTGGAAATGGGAAGTGTCATACGGTCAAAGCTGGCTGTAGTGCTCTCCGCGTGTTAAAAGTTCGGTCCCTCTAGCGAATCTCCTTGGACTGCCCTATATTCTTTTTTTCTTTTTTGGCGACTACCTGTGAATTGAAGACGGTAAAAACAATAAAAGAATTATTAAATATTACCAGTACTTGTAATTTGTCGAAATTAGTAACAGTCTTTGTAGTAAGAAAATAAATGATAGTTTATTAAGAAGTATTGGTTTCAAAATATCTTCTTTTCAAATTAAGATTTTCCATCTTACTAACACCTCTTTTTATTAGGTGTTTGGGAAACTTAACATAGTTAAAAAAAGATTTTAGTAAAATAATACGGGTAAAAAAATATTTAGAGATTTAACATAATTGATCGAGTCGTAATTGATATCTACAACATTGGAGTCGCAAATACCATACTAGATAAGTAATATCATATTTCTTTAATGTCATTATAAGACACTTAACCTCCTCAAGCTCTTGAAGCCTATCATAGCATAAATTAAGCGTAGTATTGGCTGCAGTATATTCCATCTCATTGACACCTTTACGGATAATCGTTGATGCTTTTCGAGTCTCCACACAAATATCATTTACAAACTAGTTCATGAACACACTACAAATAAACATAGGTTTTTGTTGAACGATGAACTTTGCACTAAAATGAATTCTTTATATGTCACCGCTTTACTGTAATAACACATTCAGACTTGTTTCTGATTTCTTTTTCTAACCTTCAATTCATCAACTGATAATCCCGAATATTTACAACTATTGGCTCAATCATTGCATCTGTATTGATCATTCACACTCACAACCTCAGATTAAAAGGTAGGAGGTGCCATGTATTTATTAACAAACTCAACTAACCCATATTATCCCTCAGCATCAATTTTATCAATGTGATGATCATCTCATCATCACTTGTTTTGGACTCTCTATAGCAATATAAAGCAGATAACATATCCAACTGATGTTCCATATTAACAATTTCATGTGCCGACATTTGTCTACTAGCATTGACACCTAACCTAAATGAATCAGCTGTTCATAATGCATGTGTGGCTCTTCGAGAGTTACTTGGAACCCTGATCCACTTCATATTAGAAGAGTTTCCTCATCCAGGTCTCCTATTCAAATAGAGTTCCACCATATTAATCTCATTAATTCTCGCAAACTCAAATATTGAATTCACACTCCTATCACTACAGGTTGGTACACTGACATAACGAACTTAACTTACCCTGGTTTGCAACATCCTCAAAGTAATTTCAACTTTTATTTCAAAAATATTCCAGCCAAGTCAATCATATAACACTCTAGATAACTCATTAAATAACATATATGATGTAGCAGTTAGGAATTCATGACTTTCTTCATTATAAGTGATAGTATTATCGACATTGACAATGATACCACCATAAAAGCATAATATTCATAAATTATCAAATATTATGTCAAACAACACAACACAATAAAATGCAATTCTAATTTATTTACATCATAGAGTTAATCAAAGTGCATAACTTATCAACAAAACCATAACGATAATATAATAATCTAAAACCTAAAATCATTAAATTGATCGGCAAACACTTACATTCATCAAATTTCGCTACCATGACAAAATTATCAATCAAATTCATGTATTTCATAGCTAATATTATTAATTTATATGTAATTCAGTATAATCCATAATTTAACCTAAATCAACACTCACTATCCCATCACATAATTTTGTTAATTCACAATCAACAACAACTCAAAATCATTAACAAAACAAGTTAATTATCAACTTAAATTAAATCTAATTGACATAATCCATAATTCAAAACCCTAACATTCTATAAAATCAAATTAACATGCATTAAACACAAATTACATCAAATTGATAGGGGGAAGTGTTCAATATACCTTTAAATATAAAATGTAGGTGGTGATGATGACCAATGATAAATGTTTTGGCTAGAAAAAAAAGAGTCATCACGATGGAGAGAGAGAGAGAGATAGTCACCGATATGTGGCTAGAGAAAAATAGGTGATGTAGTGTTGATGTGTGTGTTTTTTGTTGTGAGGGGGGGAGAGGGGGGGTTGCAAATGGTGGTTTGAGAGGGGGGCAGGTGGTTGTGGGGAGAAAGAAATGAGGGGAAAAAAGAGAAAGAAAAATAAAAGGATATGTAAGTTTAAATTTAAAGTGAAGTCACATATGTCATCTATGGCTTGCATGCTGCAAATGGTATATGTGACTTGCATGTCACATATAGCATCCGCGACTCTTGAAATTGTGCTAGATTTCAAATTATTTTTTTCACAATGTTACTTTACTATTTTTTTTATTGTGATAAAAAAAAACTCCTTTCTCTTTTCAATGAACCTACAAAAATTGAAGAAAGAGTCCTCATATTGACAAGAAAAAAGGACTTGAAATTTTATTATATTTAATAAAACAAGTGTTAAAATATAAATTTTGAAACTACCTAAAATAATTAGTTCATTTTGTAAAATTACAAGGACTAAGTTAAAATCAACCCAAAAGGGTATCCCGCCGAAAAATTGTCATTGTTAACAGTGCGTTTTAACATTCATTCACACAATCTATCTTGCAAATAGTATTATAGAGATGTCGTTATTATATTAGTCAAAATACTTCGGCTATTAATGCGAGCATACCAAGAGTTCAAATCTTCATAAGCCTTTTAATTTTGTAACATGGTTGGTAGTCTCAAACTATATAATTATTTTATTTACATATGAACCAATCATCTATGCACAATGATCGTTTTATATGGTAAGTCGTGGAGCCAAATTTGGCAAGTTGTTTAGCAAAATAATGATGGTTTATGTTTTCTTCTCCAACTTTTTGCAAAAGATACGGTTCATTAACACAAAAATGTTTTTCTTTTCCATTTTCAATATTTGTTTACATAGTTTTTAAACCCAATCCAGCCATCAACTCGTTATAATAATCAAGTCACAAGTCAGATAGGTTGATCCAGGTTAACAAAAAAAAATTCCACTAACTTTAAATCTCTATGATAAAACTCCAAAAGATGTCCATTAATAATAAACACCACCTATTGTCCCATGCACTTATCTTCTCAGCAATCCACAAAACCACACCACTAAAAAAACATCATTTTTCTTTCTCTCTTATCCTCTATCCTCAAGATCATTGCTTCTCTAATGTGCACTACTTTCTTAATCACTCTAATTTACCAGCTCCACGTAATCACAACAAACCCACTATTTTATTTTCTCTTTAATCTTCCCTACTCTTCACCCTCAAAATCCTTCCTTTGCCAACGTGTGTCAATTTTCACCATGAAAGCCCTTAATCCACACTCATACAAATCAAAACTAGATTGCCATTATCACCAAAAGATCTGACCCCCTCCAAACAACCGCTCAACAAACTCTCCCTGCACCGCCAACACATCCATCCACCAACCCACGACATCTACCACTACCACCCGACTTGTATCTCTCTTCCCATTACATGCCGAGAAGATTTTAAGATTTGAGGAGGAAGCAAAGGTAAAAACAGTTTTCAGACTTTAAATTCCTCTGCTCTTTTTTTGCAACTGATGTGGCTTTACAAACTGAAGAGTTTAGGTTTTCTATCTTTATGTTGCAAATGAGTTCACAGTAAAAGGCTAAAACGGTGACGTTTTACTTGTATGTATGT
>Ga0325414_1009530_pt1 | contig 10218 bp, 6 predicted proteins | sample PopdelMetagenome_8_FD_206183 | JGI IMG/M metagenome (GOLD analysis project Ga0325414, IMG submission 206183) | Populus deltoides microbial communities from Bellville, Georgia, United States - Leaf-PdKOR-R3 | ecosystem: Host-associated > Plants > Phyllosphere > Phylloplane/Leaf | place: USA...
GTTTTTTTAAATGATTTTTTATCATTAAAATTGAAATGCACATAAATAAAAAATTATATTTACATTATTTAAAAAATTATTTTATTAATTTAATTTAATATAGCATCTCCAATTGGAGATGCTATTACTATATGAAACCAAAAAGGCAAAAAAGAAATCAAAATAAAAAGACCAAAACAGCGAGCGTTAGAGACGCAGTCCCATTGTTTTGAAGGGAATTTGCATCTCTTTCGTCATCATCTTCTTCTTCTATATCAACAAAAACAAAATCTTTATTACATTGTTTTCCTCTTCTATCAAACACTCCCGTATACACCCGAATACTCATTCACCTAACCATAAAGTCATCAGCTTTTTCATTTTTTTTCTCAATACAGAATAAAGAAACACAGAATCTGATTCTCTTTGGTTTTAGTTTTTTACTTGATGATCAGGTTAGTTTCAAAATTCTGTCTTTTTTTGTGTTTGAATGGTTGGTCTTCTGCTGATCTTGGTATTGGATATGTAACTTTTTTCTGTGGTTTTGATTGGATTAGAATGGTGGGTTTTGATTGGATTTCTGTATGCTTATGCAATTCTGTGTTTCTATGATTTCAATTTTGTTTTTCTGTTTATGGGGGTTTTTTTTATGCTGTTTTAGCTGACTTGACTCCAAGTCAAGTCAATGCAGACCTTTTTTCTCTGTTTTATTTAGTCTATCTGTTACTGTGAATTTGGTTCAGTTTTTTTTTTTTCTTTTTCAGTTTCGGTTGATTTTTGTGTGTATAATGAGAAAAGAAAGAGAATTTTGTAGATTTTTCAATGTGGGGATTGTTTTCTTTTGATGGGGTTTTTGTTTTATGTAAACAACAGAGCTGGAAAGTTTAGATTTTTGACTCTAGTGCTTTGGCTGAAGAGTGATGGTTTTGTGTGTTTGATTTTGTTTGCAGTGACAGACAATGGCTGCAATGATTGCTAAGTCTAGGATTAACCGGGATGATGATAATAAAATTAGGAGATTTCAAGGGGCTTCCTTGAATTTTTCATTGCATGAAACAAGGGAAAGAGTTAAGAAGTCCCGGCAAAATAAGTTTAATGAGGTAGTAGCATCTAAGATGAGAAGGAAGATTTCGTGTAAGAAAGTGGAAGTGATTCAATTGTCATCAGATAGTGATGATGATGACTGGTCTCCCCGAAGGAGAAAGAAAGCTCCGAATAGGAAACTTATATTAGCCCCGGAAAGTGAACTTTCAGAGAGTGACGAGGAGTGCTCACCTTCGGAAAGAAGGAACGATTTGTCTGAGAAAATTAAGCCAGCCCCGGAGATTGAATTGTCGAAAAGTGATGACCAGTGGTTTCTTGGAGCAAGAAGGAAAGATTCATCTAAGAAAACTAATCCAGCCCTAGAGATTGAATTGTTGAAAAGTGATGATCATTGGTGTCTGGGAACAAGAAGGAAAGCTTCATCTAATAAAACTAAGCCAGTCTCAGAAATTGAATTAATGAAAAGTGATGATCAACAGTGTCTAGGAACAAGAAGCAAAGCTTCATCTAAGAAAATTACGTTAACCCCAGATGTTGGATTTTCAGGGAGTAATGGTGAGTTGCCTCAAACAAGAGTCAAAACATCATCTAAGAAAATTAAATCAACTTCAGAAATTGAGTTGTCAAATAGTAGTGATGAGTGGTCACCTCGAGCGAGAAGAAAAACTTCATCTAAAAAAGTGAAGCCAGTTACGGAATCTGACTTTTTGGAGAGTAATGGGTTTCCAAAGAGGCAGCAGAATGGTTTAAAAAAGCGTAGCAGAAGCAGTTCTGTAGGTGTAGGTTTTGATGTTGACTCGGAAGAGGATGTGTTGGAAGCAATTTGTCTTGTAAAAATGAGAGAGCGAATAAGAACTAGGATTTCAATTACTGAGATGAATGAGAGGAGTCTGAAGGAGGCCAGAGAAAAAAATATAGATTCTATGAATTCTTCTTTCTGTGCTTCTTCTTCTTCAGAATCAGCTTCTTCTAGCTTATCAGTTTCAGTTTCAAAACATGATGGTTATAGCAATGGTGTGTCTGCAGCGAGAAATGTGAAGGTATTGTAACCCTTTCAATTTGTTTGGGTGCTGCATTAAGTTTTATTTTCTGTTGCCATATCTGTGGGAGAGACTGGCCCCTTTTATCGTAGCTGAATGCTGCTAGTATTTCTTGCTTCAAACAGGCCAAAGGACAAGAAATCAAACTATGTCATCAGTGCATGAAAAAAGAAAGAAGAACTGTTGTTGTTTGTAAGAAATGTGAAAGAATGTACTGCATACAGTGCATCAAGCAATGGTAAAGTTTCTGAAAACAATCATATTTTCCAACCTGATTAGTTTTGGATTGATGGAGTTAGATATTCTTTTGTCTTTGACTTTTTGTTGTTTATAGGTATCCTGAGATGACAGAAGGTCAATTTGCGGAACAATGCCCATTTTGTTGTAAAAAATGCAATTGCAATGTGTGTTTGCACTCGAGTGGATTGATTAAGGTTGGTTGTATTTTCCTTTTCCTCCTTGCTTTTGATCTGTGAAGATATTAAAAGGAGAAAAAAAAGAAGCAAGAGGCATAATGTTAAATACTGGACATCTTGGCAACTGGAGGAGTAAATTTTTTTCAAAATTTCCTTTGGATGTTTTTTACTATTTTGTAAATAGTGCATAACATTTCTCATCTCCAGACATCCAAAAGGAATATCACCAACCATGAAAAGGTTCGGCATCTGCATTATTTGATCAAGTCACTACTTCCTTTTCTGGAACAAATCTGTGATGAACAAACTGAAGAAGTTCAGATTGAGGCTGGTATTGGAGGTATCCTTTGTTCGCTATTGCTGAATTTGTTGTGATCATATGACTTCTTCTGTTAAACTTTGTTTTGCTGAAAAAAAATTGATGTGCGTATGGTAACCAGATTTCCCTGTTGATATAGCTGAGAACTTTTGCTATAGCAATGAGCGTGTTTATTGGTAAGAATCTTCTCTCCACTGAACAGGTTATTACCATCTGATTTCATTCTTTCGAATTAAAGCTCATTTACTGCATTTCTCTTGGGGATTGTTGGGCAGCAACTACTGTGCCACTTCCATTGTTGACTTCCATCGCAGCTGTCGAAAATGTGCTTATGAACTGTGCCTCAGTTGTTGTCGAGAAATTCGAAAGGGAAGCCTTTCAAGTCGCGCTGAAAAAAATTTTTGGTATGTGGATAGAGGCTTTGATTATATGCATGGTGGAGATCCACTGCCTTGTCAATACCAAAATCCTTATGACCACAGTGAGTCTCTGGTTCTACCATGGAATGCCAGTGAAGATGGGAGCATTTCTTGCCCTCCACAAGAATTGGGTGGTTGTGGTGATTGTTTATTGGAGCTAAAGCGTATCCTTCCACTGGGATGGGTTGCGGAGTTGGAAAAAAGGGCAGAAGAATTATTGGGAATCTGTGATGCTGAACAGGCAAGTTTGACGTGCAAGTGTAATGAAGCAGGGGAAGGGGTGTTGAGAAGAGCAGCTTTTAGGGAAGGATCTGAGGACAATTACTTGTATTGTCCTGCATCAAAGGATATTCTTGAGTATGAAGAACTTTTTCACTTCCAAAAGCACTGGGTTAAAGGTGAGCCAGTTATAGTTCGTGATGTTCTCGAGCAGACAACTCGTTTGAGCTGGGAGCCAAAGGTCATGTGGCGTGCATTATGTGAAAATGTGGATTCACATATTAGTTCAAAAATGTCTGAAGTGAAGGCTATTGATTGTCTGGCTTGTTGCGAGGTTCAGCTCCAATATCCTTCCTCGCAGTTATTTTTCAGCCACAAACATTTATCAAAGCCATTTGCATGATGAGCAAAATCACCTGTTTTGCTTTACAAGCGCTGGAAAAGAAATAATGTTTCACATATACTTTCTGAATTTCTTGCACTAAACTTGTTATATTTTACTTTTACATTTACTCACAGAACACTGACTTTGTAAAAATATTCAGGTGGAGATCAATACCCGGCAGTTTTTTAAAGGCTACACGGAAGGGAGAACATATCATAACTTTTGGCCTGAAATGCTTAAGCTCAAGGACTGGCCTCCATCAGATAAATTCGAAAATCTTTTGCCACGCCACTGTGACGAGTTTAACAGTGCACTTCCATTTCAAGAATACAGTGATCCAAATGCTGGAATCCTTAATGTTGCTGTGAAGTTTCCAGCAGATCACCTGCAACCAGATTTGGGTCCAAAAACTTACATTGCATATGGTACAAGAGAAGAGCTTGGAAGAGGGGACTCAGTGACCAAGCTTCACTGTGACATGTCAGATGCGGTATGTCTGATAGATCTAACACTTTATTTTGTGTAGTAAAAGATGGTTATTTGAATGACGAGCTATTCCTTTTTCCAAAAATGGCTATTTATCTAAGCTCAAATTTCTATTAACTATTTACATCTTGATGTCCCATAATGAATTTAAGTGAACTCTCACCTTTCCAAGCAAAGTTGTTCTATGGCATATAAATCATGGGGATTCATAGGTTTGTTACTTTAGATTATTTTATATTCCTTTCAGTTTAGGATGAGAGAACAGAATTTGCCTTCTGGTTGGAGGATGTGCTGTTTGCTTGGGAGTATCAGGTTCTTTATTGGGCAAAGAAACCAGATGGTCCAGGCATTTGACTTTTGTCTGCATCAAGTGACAAGTAACGTGTAACTTTATGGAAATGTTGTGCTTGGAATTGCACTTCTGTGATGATGTCTCAAATGTCTATCATCAAACCAAAATACATGCTTTCAATTTTCATAGCAACTTCCTCTGAATTTCTGGTCCAAATTTGCACAATGAGCAAGCTTTGATCTCTTAAGCTGCTTAGCATTCATTAGGCCAGAGCTTTGAATGCCTTGATTGTTCATAATACATCATTTGTTCTTGTTGATTTCTTGTTAACGCAACCATACCTTCCTTTTTCTAAACGGAGGAAAATTTGGTCTCTGATGTAGGTAAATATTTTGACACATACTGCTGAAGTAGCATTAAGTCAAGAACAGTGCTCCGCCATTGAGCTGTTGAAAATGAAGCACAGGGTTCAGGATGAGAAGGAATATTTAGAACAAGACAAGGTAGACAATCCTCACATTGAACTTGATCAGGGAAATGATATTTTGAAAGAAGAGATGGATGTCTCAGAAATTAGAGAGCCACAGAAGCCCCCCTCTGAAATTAATGAAAAACTTGAGAACACTGAAGATGTGTTAAGAGGAGCTACACTTTCTGGTTTGCCCTCGGAAGTGGAGACTATGGACAAAACAGGTGGCGCCGCCTTGTGGGACATTTTCAGAAGGGAGGATGTTCCCAAGTTAGAGGAATATTTGAGAAAGCACCACAGAGAATTCAGGCACAATTACTGTGCCCCTGTAGAACAGGTAAATTCATTGGTTTGTTTTTTCTTTTAGTCTAGTTCTTTATCACTAGTACTGAAAATTAGCTGGTTATGATTAGGTCGTTCATCCAATTCATGACCAATGTTTCTATTTAACTGTGGAGCATAAAAGGAAACTGAAGGAGGAATTCGGTGAGTATCCTATTGCATTGGTTTTATTTGCTTTCGACATTTTGAGTCCAATATATGCTGTTTTGGTTGTTAATTACTTTGATTTGCTTCCACACTAGGAGTTGAAGCCTGGACATTTGAACAAAGAGTTGGAGAGGCTGTATTTATACCTGCTGGATGCCCACACCAAGTAAGGAATCTACAGGTAAGTCGGAGACTTTTTTTTTTCCATTCTTAAAATGCATAAAGATTTCGTAATTTGTTCATGTTAAACTAATTTGTCTTTTCTTTTTGTACAAAGGAAAAGTGCTTTCTCGTAGAAAGCACAGCATGAATGATGACACAAAGTAATCATCCCATTGAATTGTGGCTCCACCCTTGTAGGTCCCACAAATCAAAGGCTGATAATTCGGTGCCATGATTCATGAAGCAAAATTCATGCTGTATTGCATGGCTCATCTAAAAATATTCTGGAGTTTGGATGATAATTTCTATCTAACAATGAAAGGATCAGGAAATTTCTCATCACCCCCAATCGATAATAGCCTTTCACAACTAATGGCAATAATAGTTATCTAGCCTAGTATAGACACAATTTCATCTTCATTAATTCTTTTTTTCAGAAATAATATTTTACTAAAAAAAAGGAATTGAAAGTACACAAATAGTCTCTGAAATTGTTAGTAAACTTTTTTGTTGTTTTTTCCTCTCTTCTAAACAACAACCAAGAGCACTTGTGTTTTCATCAAACCTTTATGATTCAAAATTTGTCCCAGTGAGTTGCGTCAGCTTTTAGCTTGTTTTCAAAAACATTTAGGAAAACTAATGCTCTGTCTATGAAGAATGCTTTCTTTCCTCCTTTTGTTTTGTTCCAACATACTTTCATTATCAAAATGGCAAAGCACTAATTCTCTTATTTCCAGTTTTATTCCACAAAAAAATATCTGTTGCTTTCAAAAGTGTCTTCTTTCTTATTTACTCTCTCAAAAATCGAACTTCAATGAATTTTTTTACTTTCAATATGAAAGGTAACGCTGTGAAGTTCATAAAGAGTAGACATGTCATGAGACATGACATTTTCTATTTATATTAATGTGTTCTTAATATGGTGTGCATATTAAATACCATACCCTTATAGTTTTCTACCAAGTTTAATAGGATGCTCTTGGTAGGATAGAACAAAACTCTATCTAATCAACATCAACACAACAATAGAAAGAAAATCTCTCAGTCAAATTTTCTTCTTGTCCGCTCTAAACTCTACTTTTAAATGATCCAATACTTATCTAGTCAAATTCTCTCTTTTGTTTGTCTTGAAAGAAAGTATCTTAGTTTGGAACCTCTCCTCCACTCAAGCATATTGAATGTGTCTCCTTTTATGGTTTGTTTGTCTCGGTGGTTGAAAGGATTTCAACTACCGAAAAGCATCAATTTATGTTTTTTGATGGTTGAAACAGACAGACACTCTTACCACCAATGACTAGGGTAGCCCCCTCACTCCAAATTAACCAGACTTGGAGATGTAGGGGGTTTTGAACAGTCAGATATGAATATGTTACAATAAGACCAGATGATAAGCACAATGGGATCACTTGAAAAGCCTGACTGGCATAATTTTTTATCCAATCGTTGGATCTTGCTCAAATTTTATCAAGAGATTCTATGGACGTTGTTCGACACGGGACCAGCTAGCCTTGCGGCTCACATCAAGAGGCCTTCAAAAAAGTAATAGAAGATGCTATTTGATTGAATTTTATTATTTTCCTATTTAATTTTGAGTTTTTATCCTTAATTTTGTTTTTTGTTTTTGTTTATCCTTTTAGTTTAGGGATTCTAAGTTTCCTTCAAATCTATTTAAATTTTTTTTGAGAGGTTGATGATTAGAGAATAAATTATTCATTAATAAAGCATGATTAGGATTAGAATTTTATTTTAGACCTTTTTTGAAAATTCTCTCTTTATTCTTTGAATCCTAATCTAATTAGGTTTAACCGTCACTTTGATGGCAAATTGGGTGTCCATTTGCGTGCATCCAGTAAGAATTGAACCTATAAATTCACCAATTATGAGTTGGGTGCTTCACCCTTGATGCTTAGCAGTAATCCTCGTATTACTCATACATGGTGAATAATTAAATTTCAATTGAAATGAAATCTTTTGGATAAATCAAATTTAGGAGAAATCAATGAAAATACATCATTTCAAATTGAGAAAGATCAAGAATTCTCATTATTTTTTAAATTCATGCATTCAATTCAATTTAACGGGATCTTTCATTTACATTTTTTTTCCATCAAAAATGTTTTTATGGTCTTCAAAATTTCCGAGATACTACTTGTGGGCAAAATCTTATGGGAAATCATGTATCATCATGATCAAATCACTATTATGATACAAATTTTTTAGTGGATGCTATTTTCCAATTGCATTTTCCCAATTACAGTTAAGAGGATATTCAAACCTTTTCTCAAACATGTTTGAAATTCTCTTAATGAATTCAATTTTGAGATTTCAATAAAATTTCATGTTTGGAATATTTGAAGTATTGAGAATTGAATTTCAAATGAAATTCATTCTCTAAAAATTTGAAGTATTATAAATTTGCGTCCTGCATACAATCTTAGGATTAAGAGGAAGGATGAAAGGCTGACAACCATAGTAGTAGAAAATTTCCTGACACCAAATTAACAAGAAGTTACTGTGTATTTTCTATTCTATTGTTTACCACTATCTGAATTGCTTTTATTTCCACCATGCAGTCTTGCACAAAAGTTGCTGTCGACTTCGTCTCACCTGAAAATATAAGGGAATGCCTCCGGCTAACTGAAGAGTTTCGACAACTTCCAGTGAACCATAGAGCTAGAGAGGATAAACTAGAGGTAACTTCTTTCCTGATACAAATATATTATGCATCGATTACATTATTTTAACTTTATTTCTTCATCTTGTTTTAACAATGTTGGAACAGATAAAGAAAATGATAATCTATGCAATCGATAAAGCCATTATAGACTTGCAAGAGCTAACAAAATCACAGCACTGAGCTTTGCCGCGTCTACTTCCAACAGGCAGGCAGACAACACAGATACAGCAGCAGCACATTTTTTATTCTCTTTTAGATTTCAATATGCACATACATTGCCTTCACCCTGTTGTCATGGCTGCACTAAAGGCTATCGGCAGCAATTTTCTCGAAGTTGCCATTGAAATAAAATAAAAGGTTTAATTATGAGCACATCGCCTCTTTGTTCTTATTTGGTTTTTATCGAATTTTTTTACTTGCATAGTTGCTCTTGGGTTCTGTTTGAAGAAAACAATGCCTGCATTACCTCTGCGTACTGCTTGATATTTGGCTGGCCAATTCATGGACATGGAAAGATGTAATGGATGGGATCCTTTTCGCATCTGGAACGAAAGTTGGTGGAGCTGAGGAAATCATAACAAATATTCCTTCCTGCAGTTAAACCATCTCTTATATAAGTCACTATTTCTAACTATAGATTAGAGTCACTGCAATATTTTCTTTCCTAGTTACCCTACATTCTTTCATTTTCATGTAAAGATCAGTTCTCTCATGAGTGCCTGCTAAATTCGAGTACACCCTTTAAGCTTTTGCAATGTTATTGATTAATTCCATAATTAAAAGTGTTTTACTTATCTCCCAATTAGTATGATTTTTCCTCCAAGATGACAAGAGGCTAAAAGATTTATAACTTTAATTCATGTTTCAAAAATAAATAATTTTATATCTAATTGTATATGATCTATAATGTCAATAAGTTTCTCTCTTAGAGACGCCTTGTCAGCTGAAACACCTAGGTAATTGTTTCGAGTTAGAAAAAAAATGGAGATAGTTGGGAGAAAGAGATATACGATCCAAGTATGGCTAAATTTGAATTTTGACATAAATTTTTTTATTATTCAATTTTATGCTATTGAGCATGATTTTTAACTTGATCGTTGGATTAGACTAGAGTTCTTACAAAAGTTTTTAGACATGCTGTTCTACATTGATTTAAAGTTTTAGGTTAGTTGGAGTCGAGAATGGATTATTATAGGGGGTTGAAGTTACTTAACGAATCTCGTCAAATTTATTTGTGTGGATCTTTATTTACTGTTTGAACTATATCTATAGCTATAAAAAAATTCAGTTTAGATTCAAATTATATTGGAAAGTAGACATCCATACCTTTACAAAGATATGTGGTAGACTTTCTAATTCATCTAGATGAGAAAAAACAACGTATTTAAAGCCAGAATTGAAATCTAACTGGAATGTATGAAAATTAGAGAAACATTATTTTCTTATATATCATGAATTCCAGTCAATACAAAGATTGCTTAATACTCTTAAAAACATATGTGACAACTATTGACTTACTTATTTTACAAAGATTCGATGTCAAACAAGAAAACATTTATGACAACAACTATTATTCATAGTTTGCAAGTATTCCATACCCATTATGGAATGTATATGATGGCAAAGAGTCATCATATTCTTTTGTTGTTCTTTTTCTTATATTACAGGATTTCCTAGCATATTAAAGAGACTAGGGGGAGGCAATTTAAGGGAGAAAATTCCAACAATTAAAAATTAAGTGTCCCAACTAATTTGAAAGCATAAAGTTTCAGCAAAGACTCCAATGAAAGCAAAAGGAGATTTTAAGCGAGAGAACTTTGTT
>Ga0325414_1009531_pt1 | contig 10218 bp, 5 predicted proteins | sample PopdelMetagenome_8_FD_206183 | JGI IMG/M metagenome (GOLD analysis project Ga0325414, IMG submission 206183) | Populus deltoides microbial communities from Bellville, Georgia, United States - Leaf-PdKOR-R3 | ecosystem: Host-associated > Plants > Phyllosphere > Phylloplane/Leaf | place: USA...
TTAATGATAATGTTTGAAAAAAAATGATAATCAGTATAAAAAATTTATATATGCCTCTATCTTTTATTTTTAATATGAATATTATCTTTTACATTTTGATATTTAATTAGTGTTAATAATTGTTTTTATTTATCAGTTCATATATTTTTTAATTTATATTTATAAAGCATAAATAATATTTTTTTATTTCTCAATTAAGAAAAAGATACATGAATACATATTCATAACATAATTATTATTTTTTCATGTTGGAAATTGATTTGAAATTCTATTAAACAATGTTTACATTTTTTTAATTAAAAAATCATGATATTTTAAATTACATATAAAACATTAACACATTATTTTATAATTTTCAAAATTAATTTTAATTCTACTAAAAATAATATATACAAAAATACCAAGACTTTCTTCCTTGGGAAAAAGAAAAACCCGAGTTATTATTATATTTTATTTTATATAGAAAACAACTAAAAAGTTGCTAGAATTTTAGGTGAGGTTAGGTTTTAACGAACTCAATCTCTCCATGAAAACAAGACTTGTAGAGTTGCAGTTCTAGATTACAGTGCCCGTTCACTTGAAAAACAAATTTATGAGTACAATTCAAATTAAAGAAAAAGTGAATCCGAAAAACAAAAGGCTGAAACAAAGGCAATGATAAAAAGAATGCAGGCACGCGAGAGGGATTTAAAAAAAAAAAAAAAAAATTAGATAGCTTCCTTTTGATGATCAAGATAGGTAGCATGTGGAAGCGCCTTTATCCACTCAAACGTTCGATGACGTGACATAGCTTGCTTTCCCTGCTGCTGCATCAGCTGCTTTTTCACAATTCTACTCTTCATCTTCAACTCTTGCAGCTTCTCCTCTGTGGACCCTCTTTCACTTTTATCATTATTGCCATTTCCTGCGCTACGACTCCTGTCGTTACTGCTTTTCAAGGGAAATGGTTTCACTGCACTAACTGAACAGCTACAACCACTTAATAACCCTTCCCTTTCTTGCAACAAACTCTGTTTCCTCCGTTTCTCCATGTTCTTCCCACAATCATTGCTATTATGTCTACTCATATTCTTGATTTTGCACCCGCTTTTACTGCTGTCACTGCTAACATTAATTTTTCCACATTTCTTGATGCTTGAATTGCTTTTGCTGCTACTAGAGCTACTATTTCTACTAACAGAATTACGGACCTTAAGATCTTGTAATTCAATCTCTGGTGTACGGATCAAACCCAGTCTAAAAAAGTCCCAAAATGAAGAATTTCTCGGTCTGTTACAGGCTGCATTTCCCAGTGAGGTACTGGAAAGTCTAATTTGAGGCTTTGGACTTCGATGGGTTAGAAACTGGTTTTGAATTTTTGGTTTTATCATTCTTGTGCTGGCAATAGCAGAGCTTGTGTTGTTGCTGCTTGATGAGTAATGACTTCTGCTGCTGCTGCTCATGCCACTGAAAGTGGTGAAAACACCAATTGAATTGTGGTCCGTGGAGGCTGACCTTGATAGGCAATGGCTTGGGTTCATGCTGCTATCGCTCTCGAACTTGTTAACACCACTTTCTGAGCTAAATGAGAGACGAAGAGGGAGAATTTGGCCTTGAAAGAATATATCATCAGCTGCACACATATCTGATTTCTTAGAAAGATAGCCATCACCACCCCAGGGACCGAAGTCGAAATCTTCTTGATTTGTTTCAGTTCCTTGATGAGTTTCTTGATGTCTACTTGATTGATTGTTCTCTTCTTTCATCCTATTGACTGGTAAATCACACAGTGATAATGCTTCTTCTACCTGATCTTCTTCCTCTTGAGTACTGAAGTCCGAATGCTCTCGTTTCTCTTCCGCAGAACTTGTAGCCATTTCTGGAAGGTAAAAGTAAAACTAAAGGTTTTGTTCAAATACTTTCGGGGTAAGTGTGTTGCAGGCTACCCAAATACTAAAGAGATCGAGATTTATATACAAAGAAGAAGATATTTAATTTTGAGAAAGAAACATAGATTTTGAATAAGCTTGCATAAGAGAGAGAAAGAGACAAGTGGAATATAAAGAAGTATTCCAGAAAAGAAAAGAGAAATGGATAAGTCAGTAAGTGTGTTTCAGGCTACCCAAATACTGTTTTATTTCTTACCTATATGGGACCAAAACACACTGTAGCTACTCAGCCGACCATCAACTGGGCAAGAATGTTTGATCTCTCATTCTCAGAATATTATAGGATGTTGATGTTCATGTGGGACAGTTCTGGCATGAGAAAATCCGGTATGGTCACTTCCGTTTTCTCTTGCAATTTTGGAAATGCAACTCAACTCAATGTCACTCTATGATGGACAGCTTTGTTCGGCACTAGAGGTTTAATAGGGAGATTCATTTAATGGAGTAAACTGTTTGGTTGCAAACGAGATTCCTCACTGTATATACTGTAAAAAAGTCCCACTTGGATATGTGATGGTGGCATAATTGAGATGGAGACTAGTGGAGACTGGACAGGAGGGGATTGATGAGGTTTTAATTAGGAGATTTAAGGGTCGGTGAGTAGGATTGATGTTGCAATAGATTATTAACCTATAAATTTTTGTGGTGAGTTTTGGTTGCAACAAGGTTGAATGTTTTGCCGTGGAAATGGAAAGGATCTATATCTTTAATTTTGCTTTCTAATAGAAAGGACGTTTTACCATACCGACCAGATGAGATAGAAAAGTAATGGCTTATATTGAACTGCATTGGCTGGATGCAATGCCTTATACGCTTATAATGATTCATCAAAGAACGGGTTGAGTTGTGTGTTGATATAACATGAAAGGGTGAGTGTACAATTGAAAACCCCTGAAAGATCTAGAGGTGTGATAGTTGTGGTGTTTGTTTTGAGATTGTGAAAACACTAATTGTATGGGTCATGAGTCATAAAAGCAAGCTTGAGATTTAATGTTGCAAAAGGAGTTAAAAATACAACAAAGACAATAGATAAAGTTAATTAAAGATTATGATTTCGTAATAGATTATTATTCGGGAAAGTTTAATGTTGTTGCAGATACTGATATAAAAGAAGAAATAAAATTGAAGAAATTTGATGTACAGATAAGAATTGGACCTGAAGTGTTTTTATAAGCACAACTTACGTGCGATCAGTTTTTAAAGATAAAGTGTTAGAAGCTCACTAAAATAATGAAGATATGGAAAAAATGAGTATTTGGTGAAATTAAGAATGAAAACGCCTTTTCAAATTCTAGAAGACAACATGGTAATAATTGGTAAAAGGATGTATCTACCTAGTGATAATGCCCTGAAAAAGAAAATTTTAAAATAGACTCATGAATCTAAGTTTGTTGTGCATCCAAGAAGCACAAGAATGTACAAGCATTTGAAAGAATTTTATTGGTGGCTTAATATGAAGAAAGAGATAGCAAACCATGTGGCTCAATGTGTGATATGCCAACAAGTAAAGATGGAGTATCAAAAGCTTGTAGGACCCTTGCAATTGGTAACGACCCCAATTTTCGGGACAATGATACTTGTTTCACATGAAAAAAATAACACCTCTTATTTCTATAACCTTTTGAGCCATGAAACTCACAAGAAATAGGTAATATTTTTTTTACACATTCTTAAATATTCATATAAACACTGCTAAAATTTCTCCTGAAATTTTGGTAGAGTTTCCTCTATATCCAAGACTCCCAAGTTATCAACAAATACCTATGCACTTCCATAACAACTTTCCAACTCTTTAATCTAATAATCCTGAATCATATCTCATCATTATTTAAACAGCAATTTCATGTCTTCTTTCAAGTATGACACCTTTTTTTAGCATTAAAGACAATTGCAAATGGAATAAATGAAACAATATTCGAACCATAATAAAATCATAAACATTAACAAGTTAAGAAACTTAAGTTAGCTATACAGGTGCAGGAAGATAAAAGCATTTAGATCATAAATTATAAATTTATAATCTTTTAATTACAGACCCAAAAGATATAAAATGCCTTAATGTTTATTATCACTACCTATAGCTAAAAAGGAATTTTTATATCAAGCTCTACTTGCACATATTAACCTCATCACAACCATATTAAACCTAGTAAATCTACACTTGCACACCCTACATTGTCATTAGGGCCTATAACTACTACAATGTGAACTTCCACAACAACTATATTTTTACTACTCTTACACCATGACCTAAGCCTCCTAATAGTCTATAAACAAGATACAATTAGTTCATCTCAATAACTCACACACACACTTTCAATCCATTTTATTTTCACTATTATTGCCACTCATAGTATATATAACACTTTTGTTCTATATAAAAATCCTTAGAACAACGGTTATTCACCTATCATATGTACTGGCCTACACTCATCCATTATCTTCTAGTTTGATTATTAACATTACTACTCATTACTTTACCTTAGGACGCATTTGTTATCTTAATCATCCTATCTTCCATTAACGCCCCTCCTTATATAAGTTTTCCAACTAAACCAACCCTATCCCATTGGATACACTGTACCCATTTGTGTTTTTTCTCTATCACCAATCCTTACCTTGTCATCCTTACGACCTATCATGAGCTTTTCTTTGTTAATTAATTTCCATAATTTTTTGGCTATTAAACAATCTTGTTCTTAATCTCAATTAATACAATTACTCCCTGCCTTATGGAATATTCGTTAAACTATGTTGGTCACCTTTAAAACTTTCACTACAACTCAATGTCTTGTTTAAAACTTGTTATCCATATAGTTGTCACATAATCCCAGTTATCCTCACAATGATGCCAACTAAATTTGACCATCCATTTAAGGATGCCAATAGATCTGGCCATCCATACAAGAATGCCAATCAAATCCGGCCATCCACATAAGGACACCTCTCAAATTCAGACATTCACAGCTCTTTGTTCTTTCACTTTATTCATTCTTTTCTTTTATACTTTCAACATAAAGATTTTGAACGTGCATTTAAAGGATTCATAATTATAGAATTAATAAAACTTTAAAAGTAATTGTAAGGTGTCGAGATGTCAAGCACCTACCTAAAGTCTCAGGTCATATAGTCGTACCCGATTTTAAACACTCCCCCTAGCTATTTTGAACTTGGCGAACATTAAAGCTACATTACCCTTCTTTATTGGAAAATTGATCATTCAATAGTTAAAACAAATTCTGCAATTGACAATCATAATATAATATGGCTTATGTTTTTTTATTCAAAGTAAAAGCTTGTTCCCTCGCACCTGATATAGCCATTTTTGAATTTAAGACACCCTCACTCTTATTTCATGTATTTTCATGCTTGTATAATGATGTATGATGCTCCATTAATTTTAAGGTTTGGGTAAGACATTGTTTAGTTTATGGCTTGTAATGCAAGTTTATAATCAAAGAAAATTTATCAAACAATGGGCTGCTAGGCTATATAAGGTACATAACAAAGAATACTTTAATCATGTTCATGTATGCATGTAAGAGTATGATTTTGATTAGAATCAGAGCAAGTTCTAGAGAAACAAAACCAAAATCATCATTGATGTGTTAGTCATAAGGCTCAAAATATCATGGGCTTGTGTTTACAAAATCCAGTTACTTTAGGCTTAAAGAAAATAGCTTGACTAAACAATCTTAAAAAAAAAGACAAAATCATCATTGAATTATGTTATGATTTTTTTACGAGCTCAATTAAGAATTCATTAATGACATTAACAATCAAGACATTGAAATAGCACCACCATAAAAAATATTTTGATCCCATAAATATGAAAATTATATTTGCAACAAACATGAAGATGCATGCATATTAGAATTGCCAAAGTAGAGCATAATGCCACCAACATAGATAACCTGTAAATCCCCCCCACACTTAATATGGACATTGTCCTCAATGACCGTATTAAAGAGAGAGGGGGAAGTAGTTTTTCTTTTTGGACTTCAGTTAGAACATTTGCAATAATCACTGGTAAGGTTTCATCCTCTCCCAAATACATATACTTTAAATATTTGGGTAAAGACTTCAATTCCAGCTTCGAGGCCTGTTTAATAAAATGTAAAATCTTTTCATAAGAATTTTATAGTTATAAAGGAGAGTTAACCAACCTATTTGCCATTTCTAGTAATGAATGCAAAGACATAATTGCTTTTTTCATGTCCGTATTATTTAGAGTCTTCTAGATATTTTTTTCACTAATCAACTCACATACCCTACAATCACATATTTACAAACCATCAAAATTCAAAAATAATTAATGCAGAAACTAAACATCAACCAAATTCTAAAATGGACCTTTCAAAGATTGGGAATATATTGGAGAGGTTTTTGTAAACAAGGGAACAATGCTGAAAGGCTTTAGAAATGGAGTAATAGTGGTGGCGCATAGTCTTAACACACCACTGTTACAGTCAAAGCGTGGGACCACGCGCTGATATTGATGGATTGAAGAAAACTGTTGGATCAATTAGATCTCCCTCTTCTCTTCACGTCTATGCCAGCAGTGTAACTAGGAACCACCTCCAACAAAATATCCAAGGAAAGTTTTTTTTTTTTGGTTATTTTTATTCCTTTTCTCCTTGGTTTGTTCTCAGTTTCTTTTTCCTTCCCACCATCGATTAGGCTACTGTTATTATTGGTAATGGTTGGCTATGGTTGTGGAAGAGTTGTTCTCATAGTTGTTGGTGGCTATTAGAGGGTTTGTCATGTGTTAAGAAGTGGATGATATTGGTTTAAGACAAACGTAAGCTGATGTGGTGGTCTGAAAGGTGAATGGATGACTATTGTTGATGGTGGTATTATGGTTTGGAATTGATGGAAAATAAAGATGTGTAAGAAATGGGTCTCGGTTTGAAGAAGCTAGGCATGATGATTAAGTGAATGATTGATAATGATTGTGTGTGGTATAGTTAGTTAGAGGAGGAAACGTAGTTGAGAAGAGTCATCATCGACAATGTCAAAAAGTGGAAAGGCTATTATTGTGGTTATTGATTTTAGGCCACTAGTGTCAGGTTTTTATGCTAGCGAGAATAAAAAGATAGGAGTGGTGGTAGTTGTGTGGCTTGGTAGTATTATGAAATGTATATATATAGGAAATATTATAGGACTACTTAAGTGTTGTAATCTCTACTTTAACTATTGTATATTACCCTACATATATAAATAGGAAAGGTTGGCTAACTAAGAGGCTAAGCCTCTTATTTCTCTTCAACTTGGTATTAGAGCTTTAACACAATAAAACTCCTCTCTCCCTAATGGACTTTGCTGCTACCGACTTCTCCCTCTATCAAACCGGTGCTGCAGCATCACCAACCGGCCACGCATAGGCTATTGTTGGTGGCTCTTTCCCACAACAGCAGACCCCCTCTCTTACAGAGCAAAACAATGGTTCCTCTTCTTATATTTTTGTCTTCCTCTTCATATTATGGGGACCTCAACTCTAGCCATAGTTGTTTTGTCCAATACTCATCAAGTTATTTCATTAAAGCTTACAAACAACGATTATCTTTATTGGTGAATGCAGATAAAGCCATTTCTTCTTGGTCGGGTATCTTCTACTTTATTGATGTCTTTGTGCCATGTCTTCCTTCTTATATATCTAAAATTGACAACTTATTTTGAGTATGTTACTCTCTTCTCTTTCAATGGATGTACTGCATCTTGTGGTAGACTGTCAAACCTCTAATTGTGTTTGGCCTACCCTTGAGCAAGCTCTCGTCTTTCCATCTAATTCTTGCATTATGCATAATATCATATCAGCCTCAACTTCAACCATAACAAAGGTTGTTTTCATGGCAACTGGCGTCCTAACAACAACTACAATAGCAATCAACACAGATCTGACTTTCATGGTTTTCAAGGGTACCGACTAGAAGCAAAGCAACTAACAGTAAAACATAAAGAACTCTGGTTTTTCGTAGTGGTCTCCTCACCGGTCTCTTAAGCAAAACATCAAGTGTCTGCTCTGCTTCTTCTTTAGCCACACAACCCCTCAATGTGCTCAGTTTCACAGCAGTGAACAACAACCTACTACCCATCTTACTACTGGTAATGCTTCTGCTTTTACTTGGTTCCCGGACACTAGTGCGAACCAGCATATTACACCCGATCTTGCAACTCTAATTGAGTCTACACCCTATCTCGATAATGATCATTTGCATGTTGGTGACGATAAGGGCCTTTCCGTATCCAATATTGGACATACCTTGTTACATACCTCAAAACATAATTTTACCTTATCTAGCATTCTTCATGTTCCTCATATTACTAAGCCGCTACTTTCCGTTCAAAAATTTTGTCGTGATAATAATGTCTATTTTAATATATATATATATATATAGGAAATATTAGGGGACTACTCTAGTGTTGTAATCTTTACCTTAACTATTTTATATTGCCCTACATAAATAAATAGAAAAATTTTGCTAACTGGCAGCAATGATTGGTGTTCAGTGGGTTCTATGTTGGGTTATATTCATGTTGAAGAATAGATGTTTTTGCAGGATAAAGGCATTAATGTAGCTTAATAGAAAGAGAGAGAGCTGTGAAAAACTGGTGCGTATAGGTCAAGTCCAGTATAGGGGCATAATTTTCTTAATGAATTAAAGAAAGATGGTGTAAATCCTGAGAAAATCAAGGCTGGATTAAATTAAAAAAAATAAACTAAACTAAAACGAAATGGGGGAAAAATGAATACACTTAAAGAAAATGGGGCCTAAATGAAAATAAGAATAATTATAGAGCATAAATACTCATCTTCTTACCAAAAACAAATTTGCAGCGATCGTGAAGAAGAAAAAAAGAGGGAGTTTTTGTATCCATTTTTACAAATCAAGAGAGAAACACCAAAATTTCAACAACCCATCCAAGATTAAGGGTTATAAGTAAAATAAACACTAGTGGGCAAGGGATTAACAAGAAAAATTGAACAAGAAGAGAAGAGGGGAAGGTTGACTGTCATTAGAAAGAAAAGAAGGGATCAAGACCTTGATTCGTACCGGGTAAGGTATTCTAAACATGGTCTTATAAGTCATTTAAAAATCGATTATAAATTGATGTCTGGATGTTAAATTATATATTTGAGTTCTATAACTCTAGATATAGTTAAAAATCTGAGGAAAGGTCAGATAGTAACAGTTAGACAGTAACAGTCTAAATGTTTGTTGATGAACAATTGTGATTGTCTTAGAGGCAGAACTGGGTTCTCCTTTCTTTAGAGAACTTGCAGCCTCATGTCTTAGCTTTCCAACGAGATAAATATCGCTTGAATTGGAGTTCTATAAATCGAGATATAATTAAAAATTTAAGGAGAGGTCAGATAGTAATAGTTCAAAAACGAGACTGTAATAGTTGGACAGTAACAGTCGAAATGTTTGTTAATGAGCAATTTTGACTATCTTAGAGGCAGAAATGGGTTTTCTTTTCTTCAGAAAACTTGTAGCCTCATGTCTTATCTTTCCAACGAGATAAATCTTGTTTGAATCAGAGTTCTATAACTTCAGATATAGTTAAAAATCTGAGGAGATGTCAGATAGTAACAGTTCAAAAACGAGACAGTAATAGGTGAATAGTAACAGTCCAAATGTAAAGAAAGGAATGATAATTGGGTTGGACAAAGAACGACAATATTAATGGGTGAAAAGAGAAAAACGTAAAATATTAAGAAATGACTGAAAGAAAGACTTATTGATTGTTGATATGGTTATTATAAAATATATCCTTGAGTGAGGAAAATTTATGAGACGAACCTATGATTTGCAAGAGGGACCATAGGCGTGGTGTAACAGCAGCAGCAAGGGAGCACGAGTAGAGCTTCTATTGCAAGTAGGTGAATCGCACCTTTACCTTCTAGTTAAATTCCATGATTTAATATATATTACTGATGTGAAATGTAAATTACTGAATGTATGTGTACTCAAGGGGAAAGGTTGTTGTGTGAATTGCTAAGTGATGAAATTATCAGTGACAAAGGAAATGTGAGAAGTGTGATTTAAGACATAAACTAGCATACATTTAGTGTATGTTAGGATCCCAGGTAAGGGGATTGTCATGTTTGAACTAACATACATTTAATATATGTTAGGATCCCGGGTAAGGGGATTACCATGTTTTGGCTAGCATACATTTAGTGTATGTTAGGATCCCAGGTAAGGTCGGGTAAGGGGATCACCATATATTGGCTAGCATACATTTAGTGTATGTTAGGATCCCGAGTAAGAGGATCACCTTGCAT
>Ga0325414_1009532_pt1 | contig 10217 bp, 6 predicted proteins | sample PopdelMetagenome_8_FD_206183 | JGI IMG/M metagenome (GOLD analysis project Ga0325414, IMG submission 206183) | Populus deltoides microbial communities from Bellville, Georgia, United States - Leaf-PdKOR-R3 | ecosystem: Host-associated > Plants > Phyllosphere > Phylloplane/Leaf | place: USA...
ACTGTCCCTAGCTTCAAAAATTAGTTAAGAGGTCATAACTTTGTTTTAGCAAATCTCAAAGAAACCCCTCGACTATTGGATTGCTATCTTTTAGCTCCAAGCAATTTTGATTTCGTCAATTGAAGCCTTCTATCATAATTCTTTAAAAAAAAAAAAAACCAACAACAACCACAATTTGGATGGAATCTGCTATCAAATATGGATGGAAATACTTGGTTAAATTTTTTAAAAACTACAGGCGACACAATTGCTATCCACATAACTCTTCCTAGTCCAGATTTGTAGTTTTGTGCAATTTGGCAGGAGCACCTTCCCTTTGCACCTAAGACAACAGTGGTGGGGCTCGATCCTGGAGGATATGAAAGAAAGTGTGACTACTGAGAGAGATTTTACCACTTTTCCAGATGGACTCGTAAGATATTTTTGCATCAACTACTGGAAGCAAAGCTGAGGCAGATAGGATTTTTTTTTTTTTTTTTTTTTTTTGTTGCTTGAATCAGTTTGGGTGGTCTCAGCCTGAGCTCAAAGCATCACAAAAAACAGGACCCAAATCTTCACTTCTCAGACCAAAACTAAGATTTCTATCAGCAAGCATGGAAACCTCTTCAGTTCTGTCACTCTCTCAGCTCTCTTTTTTCTTACCAAAACCTTACAGGAACAAAGCTTATCCTTCTTGGCCGTGCAAGAAACCAAGAACCACTCAACCAACTCGCTTGTACTGCCAAAAGATGTATGTCCCTGGTGGGTGTCACACAGAGAAACATACATCTTTGTGTTTCTTTATCTTTTTTAAGTTTTAATTGTTAGATGTATTATGTAGGATTTGGAGAAGCATCACCAGAGAAAAAGGCAGCAAAAAACCTGCATGATTTCTTCACTTACATTGCTGTTAGAATTGTCACTGCACAGCTAGAGGTTCCTCCTTTCCTTGCTGCTGAAGTTTCGTCTGTTTTGTTTATAAGCTTATGATTGTTTATTTGGATGATTTCATCTGTTAACAATTATTTCCCAGAGCAGAGCTATAGCCCCGAAGCATATGAAGAGTTGATGGAGTTTTTGAGTAGGCATTCCTTGAATGATGGAGACAAATTTTGTGCTAAACTGATGAGGGAATCTTCTAGGCATAAGGGTTTGGGTAATGCTAACCACACATCTCTTATTGGTTCTTAATTTTCTATTTCTGTTCTTAATTCTTCCTCTCTAACATTATATCCTTTTTTCTCTCAAACGTGCCCAAATCCTATGATTCAAATTACAACATCATGTCCACATTACAGCTATGCGAATCTTAGAGGTCAGCACACTTTTTATTCTTGTTCAAAATTTCATTTTTTTTAACCAGAAATGCCAGCCACATCTGCATGTATTGATCAACAATAAACTGAATCTATGGCAAGCTGCTGTAGGTTCGATCTGCGTACTGTAAGAATGATTTTGAGTGGGACAACTTGAAGAGATTATCAGTGAAGGTCAGAATTCAGTCATTTTGTTTCTGATGCTTCTTGCCATTGATAAATGATGATGGATAATTCTTCTTATTGTTTCGTGGTTCTTTGGCCTCCTTTTTACAGATAGTTGATGAATCAAACACAAGCCTCATGAGAGATTATGTTGTCGAAACGAGCCCCACTAAAGAAAGTGAGAAGTGATCAATCTATACGCACCAGTTGTTGTATCTGTCTGAATCCATCCAGTGTTCTGGCCTGATTACACCATATTCCTATGTTATGCAATAGAAATATCCTTCTGATATGAGCTATGATAGCCATTCGAATGGTTAAGGTTCCAAAGTTCGATCGCAGGCGTTGGAGACCAAATTATTGTAATATATGAACACGAGTTAATTGATGAAGTTAATTGATGAAGATTACGCTAGATATCTTTTTAATGTAATGCTTTCTAGTATTCAATCCGTGTACATTGTTGACACTTTATTGGTTTATTGTTCCATATAAAAAGGAAATTGCAGAACAAATATACAAAGTTACAGAAACAAACACAGGAAGTGAAGCAACAAGAAAGACGTCTTCTGTCAACCTGGAACAGAGTGTGGCATCTTCTTGAACCTTATTTGATCAAAGCTCATCCAAGACCATAAATTGAGCAAGACATGAGCTTCCCTTCCTTTGTATTCTTAATAATCTACAAATGCAAGAACTAGCTAAACTGGAAGCAAAATTATGTACTGGATGTTTATCCTGCAAAGCTAATCTGCAGTCGCCTCATGTTCCTTCTGTGGCTACAGACAATAACCAAATCACAGAGGGTAAACAAAATAAGGGTTTATTGTTTATTGAAAACACAGATGATTCCATGATTGACTAGCTCATACATCGAAAATGAAGAATCATGCTATATATGGAAAACATGTTACCATGGTATAGAGGCGAACGTCACTCGAAGCATGTATATGCCCAGTGCTGAAATATGATTGAGCATATTCTTCAATGTGCTCCACCCTGCAAGTCATTTTCAATATATCATGTCATTTGAGGTTGAAACTTTAGCGAAATAAGAAATTATCAGACCACAAATCCATTAAAAAATGTCAAAAAATACCAATTCCTTTCGTAGCAAATTAACAAGACAAGGTACTGTTAGTGGTTTGATTATGGGGCAGGTCTTCTAGGTAAAAGCTGTCAAATATTAGATCTAAGGAAGCACAGACACGAATACAAGCTATAGGTAAGACATGATACAGATACGTTGATACATCAATTCTTGAGAATTGAGGATGTGATACATTGTGGATAGGGAATTATACCAGCAATATTCATCAGTTATTGTCCATCAATATTAAAGTACATTAGTTTAATATTGTAAAATTCAAACATGCAAAATATTATCTTTTTCAATATAAGAATGGATGAAACTGCACTAAAGAAGTAACAGGGAGGTCCCAGATACATTTATATAAGCATTTTTTAAATATCCCAAATATCCAAAAGAAATTACAATTTTATTAATTTTGAATGTGTTTTAGAAGAATTTCATACGTATCTAGAAGTATTGGATCATTTATCGAAATGGAAACAGGCTCGAAACGGAAATGTAAGGGATTTTGAAGCATCTGTGCTTCATAGGTTAGATCTAATCCATTCTGTGAGTATTATATGTGGAACCAGCCTTTCCTTTGTTCAATCATGCAGTCTGAAAACAATGCTGGTTTTGTGAAGACAGTCACACCTGTACATGTAGTTCACCATGATACCTCCACTTTGTCGAAGACCTTTCTCAGACCGGTCTGCCATCCAACTTAATCTTTCAACCATCTGTTTCACATTGCAATACATAACTTCAGTATTCATAAAGTTTTCAACCTGGAGGTCATTTTGTTTCTAATCTTTCCAACTTTTAGATGATAAACCACATAAAATCACTGGGAGCGTTTTCAAACTCTACATCTGCAGGTTTCAAAATCAACCCACGATAAAAAAAATAAACAAAAAGAAAATATAGTACATTAAGTGAGACCATACCAGGTCTGCCAGTAGATGTGATTGCTAAAAGTGATTCAATTGCTAATTTAGAAATTTCAGGTTAGATGATATACCGATCCATTTTGCAAGTGAAAATTTGCCACAGAATCTAGAGCTTTTCCTCCCTTCTTCTCTTGGAGAAGGTACCTGCAATAGCATTTTATAAAATGAAAAAATTAAGGCTTTATCCAACACCAGAACTGAGAAATATAAGGCCACCTCCACCACACCCGGTTATTAGACCTCCGTGTCACTTACTACACGTGACCTGTCATTTCTATGAAACAAATGGAACAACTTTATGAGGAAGTGTTCTTTTTACGCAAGGAAAAGAAAGTTACAATTATATGCACCAGAGGCAGAGAAAGTTACAATTTCAATCAATATTGTATGTTGCTTCAACTGCCATGCCTTGTGACAATTTGGTTCATTCGACATTTTCAATTAGAAATATAACCTTTTGCAGGGGATTCAAAGCCCCTGGCCAGCAGTTTCATTAGACTTAAATGTTAAAGTTCTCTTACCTGGCACACAACCGCATTAGAGGGGGCTTCAAGGCAGAGAGTAATTCAGCTGAACTGGTCCACTCATAGTTTGTTGATGTCAGCAAGTTCAGCATCACTTCCGTACCATTTTTTCCAGCACAAGTCTCCCTACAGACTGAAGTGTGTTATCCATCTATAGCATTTTGATGCAAGTTCTTAATTAGTCATAGTTTTAAGAAACATAAGAGAAGCAACTGTTGATACTATGATGAGACTATGATATCATGATGATTGGTCCAAGACGACCTTTGAGATGTCATGTACAAAAGCACTGCAATTTTGAGGAAAACAGAGAGCAACAAGGATCATGTATCCATATTTTATCTGCTGGAGACTGGACCTGCCACCTTTCAATGTTGTTCAATGAGATTCTAACAGCTTCTTTCAACACAAAGAACTGTTGTACAATATAAGAGGATTATACTGCCTTCATTAGGTGGCAGGCTTCTGATCACCTAAATTATCAGAATGTATGACATATTTGCAAAATCTGTGTATATTTGTTTTCCATGCTGGTAAAAAACTGCTAAAAGCCCTTGGTAAAAGAAAACGTTTAGGACTCTTTAGAATCTGCTTCAGTTGGAAAATAGTGGAGCATGATGGTGCAAAAGTGGAACTGAGATGAAAAAATAAATTGCTGAATGAGGGAATTAGTTGTCTAATATGTGTTAGGATGGTAAAACAAATTATAGGAAATTGCATCTTAGAAAGGATTGATGCTTGAGTATGACCTAGAAGCGAGAAAAAAGAGGAAACTTTGAAGCAGCCTGTGAGAGACATTTTTTTAGTTTTATAAGAATACTATTCCAGATGCTATTGGGGAAAAGACTCTCTCAAGGATACAAACCACAGAATAATCAAAATTTGAAGAGACGATAACAAATAGAAACTTACGGAGCAGAATTCATGAGCTTTCTTTCTTCATCTGGTTCAAGTAAATTCTCCTGAAAAGTGGAACCAGATCCACCTGCTGGTTGCTCCATGTTGTCCCCTTTAGCAAGTACTGATTGAGATGCCAGCTTAGATAGCAACCATTGCATGTATCCGGGGATTGGGCTTAGTGTTGCAAATGTCTTTGTAGAATAAATGAAAAATGTCAGCAACTAATAGAATCTCACAAGACAAAATACCTTATTTAACCATGAAATTCCAGAAAAAGCAAGGATTAATTATAACTTCTTCATTTCCAACAAAGCTACTAATATCAAGTGACTTTGAATGAGCAGAAAAATGTAGTCTTAACAAACACATTCCATTCTTCACTCTATTGAAGCAACAAGGTTTAAAGGAAATTTTGTCGAATAAAGATACCGGAATTTTAATTTTAAAAGGATGAGAATGAGAAAAAAAAATACTTACAGATACTTGTGGCATATCTCTTTTCACCAATGTGATCACACGTTTAATAAGAAACTTCCCTAGATTGATCCCTGCCAAGCCAGGCTGTCAACTTTCTGTAAGTTTGTAATCAGATGAAAAGGAAGCAGATAATCAAAGTTCATTGTTCAACACTCTGTTATTGATAAAGAATTGCTGTCATCAGTAAATACTCATGCACACTGAAAAACACTTGTAAGTTACAACCATCATGTCTATGTACACATTAGTAAAAGGTGCATATCGTAAACAAAAAACAGCAACTACTATAGGGCACATCATCAGGAAAGAAGAAGAAGAAGCTTCAATGCAAGGGCAGGGTGAATGTTTTCTCTCACAAAAGATATACTGGAAAGTTTAGTTCAACTAAAGGCAAAGGCTCAGGCAACAAGAGAGCAGAAATACATGGTGTAGTAGTATATTAGACTTTAGGCATGCCATAATTGATAATCAACCATCAGCGAACCAAATTTTCACAACCCGACATGCCTTCAATCTGAAATCAATAGAGAATAGGCAATGTTAACTATTCTTACCTGAGTAGACGATATAGAATAAAATAATGCACATGTGGCCTCAGGTTCAGGTATGGAAGGATCGTCCCACAAAACTTCCTGTTAGAATTTAAGAAATTGTCAGCAATACACTAAGGTGAAATGGAAACTTCAATTTGTGAAACGAACCTGTATTGTCCGAGCCACATTCTTCAGAAGCGCAACTTCTATGAAAATATGGGGCTCACCTAAAAAGAAATTCAATTTTTTTATCACAGCAAGTACATAGTTAAAGGTTCTTTTAAAAAACCCAGAAGCAACAGTTTCATGCATAGATGCTATAACTCCAATTCATAATGTATCAATCTAGTCCCATGATTTCTGGTGAACATTTTATAATTTGCTTGAGACAGATTCAAGCTCTTGACTCAATGTATGCACTTCAAATTTACTGCTAAAGAGGCTGATTAACACTATTTTCATTTGTGAGGTTTCTGCCTTTCTTGCATTGGGAAGGGTAATCTCCATTAAAAAATTTCATCAGTGATGTGTGCAGGATATGAAACAGTTTATGAAACATTTAATATCGCATATCAATTTCAAAGGAAGTGAAATAATTGGTCTGATGCTGTGAGGTATGGACCTTCTATCACCTGTATCCATAACATTAACCAAATGTTAAGGGAAAAAGGTAGATGAACTGGATTGTCCACACAAGCAGTGAGAAGATTTGCTAACCTGGTATTGATGTATGCAAATACCCAAAACAACGGCGGCCAATGCCCAACCTTCTTTTAAGATCCAAAAGATTGTTGATTGGATGCACAGCCTGGATGAAACAACACCATTAGAAAATGCACAACCTAAACAAGAAACAATTACATCCATGAGTAGTGCAAGACAGGTCAAGGAATCACACCTCATAAGCCACAATTTTCTCCAGCAAAGAAGCAGAATCATCCCATGTAATCTGGTGAAGCTCCAATGCAGCTGGACTAAGCCAAGTACTAAGTTTCTCCTTTAAGAAGTATTCTAATGCTCGCAAAGACACAATATTTTCATGTCTGCATCCATAAAGAATCCATGAAGGAAATTTTGATCCGTCATTGTATATTGTGGTTGGTACTCCAAGAATTTAGCTTATATTAAAAAGTTAATACCATCAGTAACAAACTAACAATAATGATCAACCAAAAGTTTCTTTATGAAAAAAATTATGCATCCTAACTGGGAGTTAATTTGCAAGACCTTGTACAAAGAACCATTTCATTAGCTAGGGAATGGAATTGTGTAAAACTGCTGCGAGTGTAACGTTAAAGCATGAAAAGGTAGAACCTGCTACACTTTGACAACAGTGTTTATGGTTATTTCTATGTTCAACATCCAGTATACTCAGGGCTTGTTTGGGAGTATGATAGAGATTATGTTTTTCGCTCGGAAATGCATTAAAATAATGTTTTTTTTTTGTTTTTTTAAATTTATTTTTGACATTAACACATTAAAACGATATGAAAACACTAAAAAAATTAATTTTAAGCAACAAGAAAATTTTCAAATTTTAGGCAAACAGATTGGTTGCACCGCCAAACACCCTTCAAAAGACAACCCAATGAGAAGCAAAGGTTTTCTTTTCCCTTTTTCCATAAAGTTTCTAATAGATATATGTTGCCAATAACATGACATTCTAAACAGATCCAAATCTGAACCAAAAATCCATGCAAATATGCAGGAAAAAAAATAACCTTACTCGAGAAAGGACAAGATATCAGCTCGAAGAATCGACAAGAACTTCAAACCCCCAGTATGATTATTAAACCGTTCAAAAAGAACATCATACGTCGGCTTAAGAGCTTGTCTCAAGTTTTTCTCAATCCGATAGAAAGCAGAAAACAACACATCCCATCATCAACATTACTCGCTTCACCTTCATTACCTGAAAATCAAAACATCAATACCCCTCAATCTCAGAAAAGCATCCAAACAAACCTCAACACTAACACACCAATATTAACATATCCAGCAAAAGCCTCACCACTTTGAAGTTCAAGTCCAAGATATTGCTTCAACAATTCACGAACTTGATTCCTATTAAGATCATACTCTTTTGCAAGCACAAGCAACAATTTCTTCCGATTTTCATTCGAAAGACTAAAATAACCCTAAAAACCACAATTTTCATCATCAAATCAGTACTTAAACAACAAAATTAATTACAAATTCTTAACTTTTTACATCTATATCTACCTCAGAGAAATCATCAAGTACAGCATCCAAAGATTCAGTTTTGTTCAAAGATATTGCCAAGTCCATGGAATCCTTTACTACATCAAAATTCCTATAAAATCAATATAAAATAACAAAAAGAATTATTTAATTTATAGAACAAATAAAGTAATCAAAACCCATTACATATAATTAAAAATCAACAACAATTAACATTAAAAAAAAAATAACTAGACCTCTCAGTATGATTTCCAAAAGCACTGGACTTGATGCTTGAATCCGCTGAAGACCCTTCATTTCTTGGAGGATTAGACATCATTTGACTAATCCCATTCTGTTTTTGAAAAAAACAAATTAGTATTTTCAAAAATTAACAAAATGATTCTTAAAATTTTGAAATAAGTTACAAGAAAAAATCACAGCACTTACAGAGACTAAAGGAGAGGTAGAAAGCTTCGAGGGGTCATTATTAAGTCTCATTTTGGTTCGCATTAAAATCGATTATCCTTCCTTGTTCATTTACAATCACAACACTTACAGTTTTTTTCATTAATTATTTTCAGTTCAATTAAATTTTAATTTAATTTAATTTTTAGAAATTTTGAGGTTTCTCTTTTGCTTTCGTTGTTGATGATACATTGCTGTCCACGAACTGAACCTTATTTCACTTGACTTCGCCGCATCTTCAGTGTCTAAACTCTAAAGCATGCTAAGAATTACTTTTGATCCTTATACTTTTGTTATTTGTTCAAATTAGACCCTATTGCATTATTTTGGCTCAAATTAAATTGTACAATATTAATTAATTAGAGGCGATTCAAAACTCCCTATTCATAAATTTTTCGGAAGTCCATTACTTGTTAATTTGTGAGATTCTTTCAGCTCTACTCGATCGAAAAAAACTCTTAATTGTTAAACCGCATTTAACATAGGGTGTTTGTCCTACGTTTTAATTGGAGTTTTTAAAGATTTTAATTTTTTATTTTAAATTAATTTTTTTATGTTTTTTATTATTTTAATATTCTAATATTAAAAATAAATTTTAAAAAATAACAATATATATTATTTTGATGTATTTTCAAAAAAAATTATTTTAAAAATTAATTTTTATTACAATTCCAAACACCTTTAATAACTTAAAAAATTTAAAGCTCGGATTTAATTGATTTAATTAAAATTAGGTTTGTAGCTGACCTAGATAAAACATTAATCCGAAAAAACCTAGTTAATATGAATAAATTAATCAAATCAACACAAGAAAAAAAAAAGAAAAACACAAAGTCAATAAAATAAAAATGATCAACTAAAATTAACCTAATAACTCACATGCTAACCCAGTAACTCAATGATCCTAGTCTTTTCCGAGTCCATACCTAGGTCGGATAGCTATGCTAAGTTAAAAACCTAGGGTCAAGTAGAATGCAATCCTAACTATATATGCTAAAATTCATAGGTGTTGTGCTTGCAGGTTAGACACATGCATGATCAATCCCGGTCGGACTTGCAGGTTTCTGTGCTAAACTGCTGGGCAAGATCGTGTTTTATATACTCAAGACATGCACATATATATATATATATATGTGCGCCATCTGTGTATGAACTTGGGTCACGTAGCTGGTGAATTTGCAAAGGGTGGAGCAATATATAGATTAATTCTAGTAATGCAGACAATCTCCCTCGCTGGCCTATATAGTTCTGTGTTTGCTAAGTTTGTGGCCATTCTAGATCTGTGTTGATTCAATATTGCTCCAAAATCTCAATAGATTCACTGCAAACTACATCGACCACAAAAAATAATGAGTTTTATACTGTATATTATTTCACAAAAAATGTTTGTAGACAGCTATTTTCAACCTCAAAAGTATATGGTGCTCATGTGTTCTCCTACTTTTAATCCATATCTTATAATTCATGCATGAAAATGACAGAAACTATATAGGTGGATTTTTGCCAACTGTGGGATTCTTTGCCTCCATTCATGCATTAAGAAAAGGTTGAATGCATACAATATTAAAGTTCTGTCACTTTAATTGTGCCCTTCTTTTCAATGCATAACATATTTCAGCATCAACCGACTTTGCTAACAAATTTTTTTTTTT
>Ga0325414_1009535_pt1 | contig 10216 bp, 3 predicted proteins | sample PopdelMetagenome_8_FD_206183 | JGI IMG/M metagenome (GOLD analysis project Ga0325414, IMG submission 206183) | Populus deltoides microbial communities from Bellville, Georgia, United States - Leaf-PdKOR-R3 | ecosystem: Host-associated > Plants > Phyllosphere > Phylloplane/Leaf | place: USA...
TTTCTCTCTCTAAAAAATATCTCTTTCTTTCTCTCTCAGGAAAGGAGGATTTCTGCAGGGAAATGGTGAGAGTTGTGGATGGTCTGGCTGAATTACTAGAGACTAGAGAGAGGGGGTGGCGAGAAGAGGAGGCGTGCGTTTTTATTTTGAGCCAAGCGCGGCTGGTTTGGATATTTATAGGCGAAATTGAGAAGAGGACACACTCTCTCTCTCTCTGTCTCTCTCTCTATCAGATATTTAAAAAAAAAAAAAGTTTAAATCAGTCATCTAGCAATATAAATTTGCTCATTAAAATTTAACATCAGCCAAAATTACCCTATTACTATATGAAAGGGCATCTTCATATACTAATATAGACTTGTTTTTCTTTTTGATGTGCCGACTTTAACTCGATGTACTAGTCGGTTTAAAGGTTGTTTTGTGCCTATAGAAGGGAGAGAGCAACAATTAAGAAAATATTTTATTTACAAAGATATTATTATAATGCTTAAAGGGAAAAATAAAAGTTTGGTTAAGATTGCAATTGAAAGTGCATTTTATACAAGAAGAAACATTTCTATGTGTCATTACATGGCTCATGTAATAAAATATTATTTCAATAACATGTATATACTTTGTGTTTTAATAATAAAAAAAAAAGCTTAAAGGAGTTATTAAATAGGCTTTAAAAAAAATCATCCTCGGTAACATGTATATACTTTGTGTTTTAATAATAAAAAAAAAAGCTTAAAGGAGTTATTAAATAGGCTTTAAAAAAAATCATCCTCGGTGTTGTATGGATTTTGATGGATGTGTTGTATGGATTTTGATGGATTCAAATTTAATGAGTATAAAAACACTTTCTGAAAAGCCTAAAAATATTTTTATAGGCTTGAACTACCACGCCCGAACCCAATTTCTACTAGGGTGCATGGCCCTAGACATGGTGCCCGAGCCCATCAAGGCGCAAGCTCGTTAATGGGTGGATGGCCAGCCTTACTGGGTGTGCTGCCCAGCACCTTAGGTGATGAGCATGCGCCCAATACTCCTGTGATTTTGGACTACCACGTTTGAGCTCAACATGTTGCACAACACTTTTGGTGCTGAGAGTGACACATCCAGCCTTGTCGGAGCGCTGCTTAGCTAGCGGCGGGCATGTTGCCCAGCACATCTAGTGCTCGGCATGCACTCCAGCACCCTTGTGGATCCGATCTACCATGCTCGAGCCCAATATACTTGGGTTAAGGCAGCGCACATGGATTCATTTTTCATCTTTAATGGGCTCCAAAACCTTATTTGAACCTAGCACTCCAATGATAATTTTTTTCAAGACGTCACGCGGGTCCCTCAGTATTTTATATCAATCCAATCGTATTATCTTGAGTAGAATACGACTCAAAATATGACAAGAGTTAAATTATATTTTGGCCTTTATTCTCCACAAAATGACAAAATTCATGAATCCTTCAAATTTCAGGTTTATGATCTCTTCATTCTTAACACTTTCAGCATATATATTTTAGTGTCTATCTCTCTAAAATATCATTGCATTCTCTCTCTCTACAAAGTTACTAATTTAAGCACCGGAAAGTCTTTGCATTCATCAAATGGAACTTTTTACAGGTACCATCTACTAGTCACCTTGCTTAACCAGACATCACCTGCTACTAGGGGTGTTCAAAAAAACCGATAAACCGAGTAAACCGATAAAACCGGAAAAAAATTAACCGAAAAAACTGAACCGAAAAATAAAACCGATTAGATTATGTAGAAAAAACCCCAGTTCGGTTCGGTTCGGTTTTCTGTTTTGTAGTGCAGAAACCGGGTTAACCGGACCGAATCGGACCGATTCAAAAAAAGGGTCTCTAGGTTAGGCTAGTATAAATAGAAAAAGTTGTGCCACATCCCTCTCTTCTCTCTAGTTTACTTTCCGCCAGATACTTTGTAAACCCTAGTCGCCACCCATGTTTCACAATCTTCATCTCAACACAGCTCCCCATCTTCATCTCTCATCTCTCAACCTTTCTCACATTTCTCAACCGTTCTTACAAGCCCCCATCTTTATCTTCATCTCACAACCTTTCTCACAGCCCCCCCTCCCCACCCAACATCTTCATCTCTCATCTCTCTCAACCTTTCTTTAAGGCTTTAAGCACAACCCCCCTCCTCCCCCAAAGTAGATTTGGTGAACGAACCATCCATATCTCTCATCTCTCCATCTTTTTGTTCTTTTCTTTAAGCATAGGCGACTAAGTTCATGGATTAACAACCAAATAGCAGCTCTGAAGCCCCCCTCTCTTCAATCTTTATCTCTTAATTTTTTTGTTCCTTTTTACTTTTTTTTTAATTTCTATAGATCTATTATGTATTCATTTCCTATATTTATTTACAAGGTTGTTGATTTGCCATAGTATGCTCATGTTGCGATTACTGTAATGGATGTTGTGAGAATTATTTATTTACAATTTCTCTTCGGTTTTATCTATTTTTGGTGGGGTATTCTTCAGTGGCTGGCAATTTATGCACGATGTAATGCTTAACTGGAAGGCAGTTGGGATGGATCTTATACCCAGGTTTGAAAAAAATGTCCATTTATGAGCAAGACTCCCTATTAAGTGCTTCTAATGATATTCTTGAAACCTACAACTGTGTTGCTAATCTGTAATAGTTTTGTAATTCTCAAGTTGGCAAGGCATTTTTCATCATATATGGGCTTCTTCATTACATCAAGTTATGGCAACAATCTGTGAATTCAAAGCTGTAAAAGCTCAATTTAATGTAAGCATTAAAAAAATCCAAAACAAATGGGATTAGGTTTCCCGGTTTTTTACCAAAAAAACTGGATTTAACCGAACTGGTTTTCGATGCAGTTCGGTTAATATTATACAAAATTACTATAATTCGGTTCGGTTGGTTTTTTAAGTCTAAACCGAACCAAACCGAACCGTGAACACCCCTACCTGCTACTACCTTTCAACTATCTGAGCTTTTCATATCAAGTCATCAAACATATTGGTTAAAAAGAATGAATCAGATTACTTGAACTGAAAAATTAATCAATTATCTAATACACCAATCTTATTTCTAAATATTTTGAATTTTAAAATTTATCAAATTTCATAGTTGGTTTATGTCACAATAAAATGATTGTGATGAGAAAGCCCAAAAAAAGCTTTCTTAAATATGAAAGTTGAACAATCTCTCTAACACATATAACATTAAAAAAAGAGTTAAAAATATAGATTTTCACCCCCCGCTATTGATAATAAGTATGGTTTTTAGTCTAAAAAAGTAATGCTAAACTAGCTTGTGTGAGCAAAATAAAAAATAGAGAGAGAACTTTTTGAAGTTTTGGTGGAGGATAGAACTGAGTCAAATTCTATTGTTCCGAGGTGACATTATTAATTCTGAAGTTTAAGAAATCAACTGAAATCACGTATAATTATAATTAGAGGACCGGTTTTTATTTATTTATGCCCGGAAGATCAGGGCCACTTTCTAGTTGATTTACTTTTCAAAGGTAGCTAAAAAAACATGCAGAGGGGAGTTGCTTGTAAAATCGCCGCTTTTGTGCATTTAATGATTTTTTAGTAGTATATTTGTTTTTTAGTAGTATATTTGTCCGCAGTACGCTGTGAATCATATTATTTTGAAAAATAATTAAGAAAAAAAAAAGAAGTTGAGAGTACAAAGTTTTTTTTTCAACATCATTAAATTAAATCAAGCGTTTAATCTTGAAACCTGTCAATTTAATTTTTTATTTAATTTAAATTTTAAATTAAATTATATAAAAATTAATTTAAAATAAATTAGTCAATTTAATAAGTCTAAAAACAACTTGGATGACTATCAAACATAATATAAAAATTAAAACCTATCAATTTAATTTCTTATTTAACTTAAATTTCAAATTAAATCATATAAAAATTGATTCAAAATAAATTATTCAATTTAATAAGTCTAAAAACAACATGGATTACTATCAAACATGATATAGCTTTCAAAAAAAAAATTAAAACGACTTTTGTTTTTTAATAGTAAGATGATGTCAGATTTGATCGACATTAGTCACTCTGCGATCTAAGTTATGGGTTTCAATGATTTTAATAATTTTGTTGTTTTTGTAAATTATTTTATTAAATTTTAAGATAATATTATATGCCTTTAAAATTGAGCATCAATCCTAAAAAAAATATTTATTTGAGATCGTGATAACCCTATACAAAGTAGAAAAACATAAACCATTAATTTCATTTCTCAACCAATCCAATATTAAAGAAAAGTGAAAAAACTATTAGAAAAAATTAAAGAACCAAAAACTGAAAAAAAACATATCAAGTTTGATGGATAAACCCGTGAATCGGGTAATTCGGTTCAACATGTCAAACCTACAAACCGGGTAATGGACTCTATTAGAATTAATAACTTGTTTTTTCTAAACTATTTTTATTTAACTACATAATAATAAAAAAAAAACAAACGATCAAAAAATTGAGTATTAAACTAATACTTATTTTAAAAAAAAAACTATGACCTCATAGAAAGTAAACCGAAATAAATTATGAAACTTAATTTTCAATCAGATAAATATCAAATGGTAAAATTAAAAAAATAAATTTATTAAAAAAAAGAGTTAAACTTGTCATACTTGTCAACAAGCCTATGAACTTTTTAAAATTTAATAACATGTTATTTTAAGTATTTTTTAAAATTATATAATAAAAATAAAAATACACGATCACATAATCATAATTAAGTTCAATTAGAAAAAGAATTACTCTGCTAAACCTGCAAACCGGGATAACCAGGATTAACTCGTCAAACTCACAAACTAAATTATTGACTCCACAAAGTTTAATAATCTAATTTAAAAAAAAAAATTATATTAACTATTTTTAAAAAAAAACAAATAGATCATATCATGATGCTTTGATGTTTTTCTAATATCATCTTAATGATGAGATTTTTTTTGATATTGTAATAATTATATAAAAAACAAATTAAAATAAAGCATTAACTTTAAATCCTCATAAAGACATTATATAAATAATAAATTAAAAAAATCAATGACAAAAGGAAAAAAAAAGAGTCAAAATGAAAGAAAAATATTACTTATAATCCGATAATAGGTGTAAAGTAAAGTGTTTTCCCCTTTATACTTAACGTGGGTTTTGTTATAAATTTAAAGTGGGTTAATTAATTTTGATTAGGATAAAAGGGGCATGATGCAGGGTGGGAACCCATAGTCGGGCCAGAGGGAGAGTGGGCCAAGAGAGGGGCTTCGTGTAATTAAAGGTGTGGATTGGGAGTCCTTTTCGTTATCCATACCACATCAAATACGCCGAGGAGATGCAACACCCATGTTGATTGTCAAGATCCTGTGTTTTTTAACGGTTGGAAATTATTTTTGAAAATAAAATTCAAATTAATTTTTAAAATTATTTTTAGATTGTTTTGTATTTTAAAATAAAAAATATTTAAAAAATAACCAATATCACAATACCAAACAAACTATAATATTTTTTTTAATAGTAGAATTTACTTCTCAAAGTAATTTTTATTCGGAAATATATTAAAATAATATTTTTTTTATTTTTAATATTAACATATTAAAAAAATATGAAAACACTAAAAAAAAAATTAAAGTAAAAAAATAAAAATACTTTAATTTTTTTAAAAATACTTTTGAAATGCAAAAACAATAACTCGGTGGAGTATGTGTTTGGGAACACGGTGCAAACAACGTTTTCAAAAAATTTTATTTTTTTCTGTTTAAAATTAAATATTTTTTTTATGTTTTCAGATTATTTTATTGTTCTAATATTAAAAATAACTTTTTAAAAATAAAAAAATATTTTAATATATTTATAATTAATAAAAAATACTTTAAATCATTATCGCTATCTCTTTCCATAGATTAAGATTGAACGAAGCACTTCTTAAAAAATATTTACGTATATCAGTGTTGCTGCTCTTATATTAAAATGCATGGACAGGTAAGGTATCTCGTATCTTACAAAGAATATTACCTCATCTTACAATGCTTTTTTTAATGGCTTTCAATGCACCTATATCAAGACGGAGTTTTAAAGTCTTTTCAATAATAATTACAATAAATAAAATTAATAATACGTACTGACTTTAAATATAAAAAAAACGTTTTAAAAAGAAACATCAGTGCACTAGAGTTTATTTAATATTGTTGTACAAATTATTTTTAAAAATATATTAAAATAATTTTTTTATTTTTAAAATTTATTTATGACATTAACAATTAACATATTAAAATAATTCAAAAAAATAAAAAATATTAATTTACAATAAAAAAAAATAAATTCAATCTCAATACCAAAAATTCCCTTAATTCATCCAAAAACATTGTAATAATGCTACATCCAATTCCCATCCGTGCTAAAAAAAAAAAACAACCCCCGTGAAGATTTTCTTTTTTTCAGTTCAGCATTCTTTTTTTTTTTTATCAATTTTTTTCTTAAATATTTTTACCAATTAATAAAATTATTTTTAAACTAGGTTACATTGAAGTAACCCCTCAAAAGGTTTTTTTTTTATCAATTTTATATTTTTCTCAATTGTATTTTCAAGTTTTTTTTACTAGTTGTTCAGCATTTGAACTGGTTAAATTAACTTGGTTATATTGAAAAACAATTATACAATTTAAAGTAAGAATTCGGATTAAAAGATTTTAAATTTAATTTATTATACTAAATTTAATAACAACACTCGAATGTGCAAATCTTGATGTTCATGTGCACAACCGAGGTCTTTGAAATGATTTGAAATTACAAGTGCGTTACATGTTAAAAAAAAAAATTGTATCTGGTTGCCACTTGTGTAATTATACTTGCAATGCTCTCTTTCTTTAAATTAATAAAAACCTAAAAGGTATGGATAACATGCTGTTGTCTCCCACACAAATCACTTTGAAATGGAATAGTATGTTTTTTTTTTCCAGTAATTAATGTTTTTTTTTTAATTTTGTTATTCAATACAGTGTTGTTAGAATTTGGCATTAATAGTTTGTTTATATAAACCTCTAACCTAAAAACTAGTAAATCAGTGTTAAATGCAAAAAAAATTAATTGAAAAATGATAAACTATGAGAAAAATTATTGTGATTTAAGATGAATATCTCTAATAAATTAACTTAAATTTTAGATGAGAGAAAATAATAAAATCAGTATAAAAAATATTAATTAGTGATAAATCACGTAAACTTCTTGATATGATAGAATAATTATTTTAAAAGAAGAATTTATATAAATTTAGGGTGAAAGTATTTAAAAAAATAGAAGAAAATCAAAATAAATTAATATATAATTTTACATATAAATAACGCTAATTGTCGATATTAGCCCAGCGTATAATTGATAATTGCATAGCTTTTAACCGAAAGAGGAGGAAACTTGATGGAAAAATTGAATTATGAATGAAAGTCCCAGTGAATTGGTTGAAAATCTTGATTATCTAAGTAAATAAAATTATACACAAATTCAAATTTTTTATACAAAATTATTTATTATTTAGTTTTATGATATTTAGCATAACTCTAATCCAAACGTTGAATCAGGATAAAATTTTATGACAAGTATCCTAACATATTTTTCTATCTTAATTTAAAATTTTAAATCACTAGAAGTTCAGGAAGGTTTTGTGAGAGCATTTATAACAGGATAAAAATAAAAAAAAAAACATTAAGAAAATCAATAGTGATATTGGTGTGAATAAGTCAAAAAAATAAAAACTCTTTCATGTTACTGTAGCAACCGCCAGCCATTAAAAGGCCGCTTGTTTGCGTGGTTGCTTCTGCGTTTGAAGCAACCACAACAAACATAATGTTTGGTTCCACTAAAAATGCAATTTAATGTTAGTGAGTCCCATGCACTGTCACGTTTTGGACGCGAATTTTGCAAAGCAGCTCATAGCTGCTTTGTAAAATTCTGTGTTTACGTGCACAGTGCAATTCACTTGCCCTGTTCAAGTGAACTTTTTTTTTTTCATTTCAGTGTGTTTAGTTTTTATATTTTTTTAAAAAAAACTAGTTTAGAATGAATTAAATTTACTCGCATTGTCATGTAAATAATATTTTTTTCCCGAAAAACTAGTGTAGAGTGAATTAAATTCACTCGCACTGTAATATCAAATCAATTTTATTCCTGATAATATTTTATCTAATTTTATTACACGCTCAAAAAATAATAGAAACTTTAATTCTTGTCGAATGAATTTTGTACGTAATGGAATTGTAGATGGTTTAATGGCATAATAAAAAATATTTTATATAAAGTATTATTTATTTCATGAAGTAATAACAATAGTTAAATCTACAACATTTAAATTAAAAACCATCAATTTTAATATATATATTTTAAAATTATTTTATAACTTTAATTTTAAAAGCATTCTTAACCAAACACATTAAAGTATTTTTTATTCAACCTCAATTTCAACCACAGTTTTAACCAAACACCTATTTTTTCAAACCAACCTCAATTAAAAATACTTTTTATAAAACAACTTTTTTCAAACCACAATAGCTACTGCAATACCAAACACACTCTAAAAAGAAAATAGTTTTTCCTTCAAACATTATATGATTATATGAGAGATAGAAAGGGATGGGTTTCTAGGGATTGTAGTCTTAAGGTTCTAATTTCTTGTGCTTTTCTTCATTTACTTTTTTATCTATTTATTTTAACAATTCAGATTTTAATAATTTCCAAGTTGCAATATGTTTTTCTTTGTTTTATTCTAAAGCAAACTAAAAAAAGAATAAATTTTAATTTTGCATCTTATTTTTTAAATATAAATATTACATGTAGCTTTCGATGGATTGGCTCAAGGAGATTGTCATATATAAAGGGTAAAATATTTTATGTTTCATGAATGAGAGGATATTAATTGAATCAAAAGCACAAGCGGAAAACTTGGACTCCAACTATTCTAAAAGAAATATTACTCTTCGTACGTGTTTCGTTTCTACTACATGAGCGATCGACCACCTCCTCTGTGTAACAAAAAAAAAAAAACAAGAAAAGTTACTGTAAGAAATAAATATACAAGTGAAGTCTGTGTTCATCATGATTTCATGAACTGCCTACTTTTGCTCACCCTGATGACCTATTTTGTCTCTGTAAACATAAAAAATGACCTTCTTTATCTCGACCTCGTTTTAGAAGAGAGGACGGACCGACAGACTACTCAGCCAAGTGCCTGTGATTAACGGAGAAGATGAGTATATGATTTAGCACTGTACGCCATTCGGGCTTGCCGTGACAAAATATAATTATGCTTCTGGTAACATATCTATAATTGTATGATTTGATATGGTCGATGGACCATAGAAGAGCTCGGCAGTGTATGGACTGCGCTCGTGTAGTAGAAAACTATTTTGGGTGTTTTTTAAAAGTTTATTTAATATAAAAGTATTAAATTAATGTTTTTTTTATATAAATTCAATGTAATAATGTTTAAAAAAATAAAACAATTATTTTGATATATTTTAAAAAGTACCCTGTAACGTAATTTAAAAAACAATTTAGATATGGTTGTGACATTTCTTCTATTTAGGTTATATGCATCCAAATAAGATACACTACTATAGTTAGATCTAAATAAATGAAGAAATCATGGATAGAGATAGGAGCTCAACTGGTCAAGTCTTGAGTTTGCTCCTCATTGATCATAAGTTTGAATTTTTTTAGGGCCACTGGAGTTTAGAGGTGTATATAATCATTAGCTATAGAAACTGTAAGATTAATCGAGTAACGCACTAACTAACCTAAACATTTACGTTAATCGAAAAAAAAACCTAGAGATATTAATTAGTATATTTGATCAACATGGAGCAAGAAGACAGGAGATCTGCATTCTCTCTTAGAATCTTGTCATAATTCTACAACAATAGTGATATGTTTTTCCACTTTACAAGTCAGTTTTTGAGTCTTCTAAACTTTGTAATGATGCCAAATAAAGTTTCCCATTGCAACTCTAACTAGAAGGAACTAAAATGGATAAATTATTGAGTGCGAAGTGTTAAAGCAATTGAGATCAAATACAAAAAGGAGGCTACGATTCTGAATAATCTGTTTGTTATGAATGCATTGAGTTAACCTAAATACAAATAAAGTATATATAGGTCAAACTGAAAGTACTATTTTACCCTTAATAAATAAGACTACATAAATATTATTTAACATCTCCCCTCAAACTCACGATG
>Ga0325414_1009536_pt1 | contig 10216 bp, 8 predicted proteins | sample PopdelMetagenome_8_FD_206183 | JGI IMG/M metagenome (GOLD analysis project Ga0325414, IMG submission 206183) | Populus deltoides microbial communities from Bellville, Georgia, United States - Leaf-PdKOR-R3 | ecosystem: Host-associated > Plants > Phyllosphere > Phylloplane/Leaf | place: USA...
GTGTTGGGATTAACGCAAAGTACCAGATTATTACCCACCCACTTTCCTTTTCATTAAAACAAAAAACAAAGAAAAAACGGAACCCACCACCGAACCAACCGTTAATTAAAACAGAACAGCCGTGTCTGCCTCCCTGCCTTTTTTTAGTAAGAGAAACAAAGTAATTAAGTGTGAATTAAGAGAGAGTGCAAAAAATTTCAGTTTCTTTGTCAGTTTTTAGAGAGAGAGACAGACAGAGAGACGGTGGGGTTTGGGTTTTTTGAGGTTTCTTCTGAACAAGAAACAATAATAATGGGTAGTGATAAGAATAATGTGATAAACAGAAAAGATTACATTTTGCTGAAAGATTTTAGAAAGGAAATTGAAGTTGAAAATGAAAAGGATTTTTCTATTTCTTTTTGGGTTTATCTTATCAACTCCTCCACCGCAGCATTTCCTGCTACAATCATCAAACAGGTTTGGAAAACACTGCCCTTTTTCTCGCTACATTGTTTGGTTGTTTTCCTGCATTTAGGTATTCAACTGAATCTTCAAGTTTATTGCAACTTCTAGCATCTATTCCTTATCACTTTAAGTGTAACCCAGGTTTAAATTTTTGTTCTTTTGATGGGTTTAGTGTATTTTATTGGTGGGGCAAAGCTTGTATCTTTTTCAATGTTTGGATGTAATCATAGGCAAAATCTGTGTACATATTCGGTATGTTGTCAATTGGAGTGGCATCTAAATCCTGAATTTTGCGTCTTTTTGATGGACTTGTGATGTTGGTATTGGTCAAGTACATAACAAGTTTTTTGCTGGCTCGTTATTTTGTATGGTTTAAATGTAGGAAAGCTTAGTTTTTTCTTTATGGTCATGAGCCGGAGTACTGTCATTCCTCATTAAATTTGACAAGTTATCTGCTTGAAATATTTTATGATTTCCAGAAATCAGGCATGTAGCTACTCACTACGATGAAGGGAAAATTTTTTGGCATTGCCACGGCTGATATCCTTTTTGTTTGAAGATTTTTCTAGGTTCAGCTCTCATCTACGTATAGTGAACTTTTTCCAAATTCACCAGCTCATTCCACCTCTTTCTTACAGCCCTGTAGTCCTCTGTCAAGGAAGTCTAATTAGCAGATATTAATGAGTAAGCGAGCGTTATCAGCTCTAGTAGAGTCAGTCAGCAAAACCAAGGAGTTGAATAATGTTTTTAATATTTCGGATATTGACGGTCATCGTTAATGCTATAGCATAAGGTTGGCAATTCTGCATAATCCATAAATCTTTGTTAATCAGTGATTTATGTTTTAAAATGTATTGTACAAGTGTGTTTTGCTTGTTTGACAATTTTTTTCTTCCTCTAAAATGAAATGCTGAACTAAATAATTCTGTTTGCAGGTTTACTCGGATATTAGCAGCGATGCTCCTTTTCTTGTTCTAAATGAGAAGAAGATAATGACACTTTTTCCATTCCTCCATGCTCACAAAGAAACTACAAATTTTAGTAATTCTACATCTATGGAGATTGAGTTTCCTCTGGAAAATTGGATTCATGTTGGATGTGAGGTATGTTTTAGAAGTCAAGTCACACAATTAGTCATTTATGAAATTTATAGTATGGGGGTTTCTTTTCCATCATTGAGTTTTCATTATGTTACTTGTAATTTGCCTTTATTTGTATAATATTTGTGTTCTCTCCCTTCCTCCTCTCACTTTCTCTCACCAGCTCTCTCTAAAGTTAAGAAATGCTAAATGTTATCTTGCTTATTATAGGTTGTTACCGATATGTTGCGGTTTCACATTAATGGGAAGATTGTAGGAGAGCAGCCTCAGTCATTCACCCTTGACAAAAGCTCGAACTCCAATGGACTGAGGAAGATAACATTAGCTGGTGCTGGTGGAGATGATGGCTTGCAGGGTTATGTTCACCATGTAGAAGTCTTGCCTTTAGGCATGTCCATTAAGGAACACTATGTTAAGGTTCATAAAAGATATTTTTTTGAATTCTGTTATTCTTTTTTATATCTACCTATAAATTAACTGAATACTTGACAAATATGCTTATGCTATGATAGGATCCACCTGTACGATTATCGATTGATCTCTCTTCAACCTCTGAAATCGATGAAGACAGTGATAGAATTTGGAATATTGTTGGAGGCAAGGTTAGTAATTATAGGGAATTTTGATATTATGTTTTTCTAAGGAGTCATGTTACATCTTGAAACCAGCTGGCAAGCCACTGGGGCATGGGCGACTTGATTGTCACTCTTTGTAGGCCTTATTTTAAGGTTGCTGTTTTTTTTCTTTTCTTTTATTTCTGCAAGCAGTCTCTAATAGTTGTATGCGAGAGCTAGGCAAGTAATTCATCTAACCATTGTCACTCTATTCCCAAATTGAAGAATAATAGTTGTCATCTTGAGTTAGTAAGATGCTGCACATATCAACCTTCCTTTTGTGTGAGAAAATGATTCATAGGCAGCTTATGCATAAAGGCTAGCTTTCGATGCATGTATTTGCAATTCAATCTTTCATAGGCGAAGAGGACATCTCTTTGCCCTTTGTATGCTAAGTTGGAAGGGGAGTGAACAAGTGAAAATTTTTAAAATTAATTTTGTTCTCTTGTTTGGTCTTAAAGAAAAGAAAACAAGGAGAAATAGTTGGGATTATTTACAGTAAGATTTTATCTCATGCAGCGTAGCAAGATTTCCGGCCTAGATAGGTGAAACTTTGAAGGGAAAATCTTTTAAAACAGAGTACATCTATAAACAATGAATTTGTAAAACTTTCCTTCCCTTGCCTCTCATCCTTCTTACATATGCTTGGTTTTAATTTAAGGTCAGTGTGTGTGATGATTTTCGCCTGTTAGAGGAAGAAAAGGATGGTGTAAAATTCCAAAGACTGGTTAGTGAAATATGCCCACGTGTAGGATTGGGGAAAAATTGCTGAGATTAGGACTGTAAAGCAAGAAATTGTGATTTTTTTTGTCCAACTTACATATATTCCTAGATGGTAAACACCTGGAGATTAAAAGTAGTCTTGTGGGAAATAATTTAGGTTATACTAATGTTCGTCATTTATTACATATGAATCTTATCATATCATGTTCTATTGTAATTGAAAAAAGAAATCATATTAAGGAAATGGAAGAAAGGAGGAAACAGTATCCACAAATTTAAAACTAGCTGCTAATACTAGGAGGTTTGTCTTGAAATTTGTTTGGTCAAACAACTTGTGATCTGGCCCAACAAATTACGTGAAAACCTCAAATTAGGATTTATTACTTTTGGTTGTATACAAATGTGTTTCAGGTCGTATTGTGGTTAATTTAGAACCTCCATTGTATTTTCCATTCCCCTCCTAATTTTATGGTTGAATCAATGCTCTGTGGTGAACCATGTAAATTTTGTGGGCATTTTCTGCTTCTCATTTCTCATTTCTATTGCTTTTGTTTTGCTGTGAGGTGTTCTACTAATGTTAGCCTTTTATTACAAGTAGAAAACTGCTTCCAGTCTCACAATATATCAGGTTAGAAAGCACTCGGAAAGCTTCAGTTGTAGAGCACCATAGGAAGCCAAGAAAGCCACTCTATACCAAATTAACTGATTAGATAAGAATTGATTTCTATTTATCTCGACATTTTCTCTCCAAACATAGTTTACCAAATAATTGAAAGCACTGCACAACACCAAGAATCTTCCTATCTCTATCTCTCTCAAACTCATAAATTGGGTCGAATGAAATCCTCTAGAGGTTATGGAGTGTGGACAAACAGACAATTAATTTTCCTACAGGTTATGTTAACATTGTGGAAGTTATGAATCAAATAGCAGCATTCTAAGATTTTCTTCTCATATTTCTGTTTGCAGGCTTCATGTCGAAGGATTTTTTCCTTGGATGTGGTTTTATTAAATGCAATATGCCAGGCTGTAAACAAGGAATTGGAGGTCTGTATCTCTGGGTTTCCAGTAGTGCATTTTACCATATTTTACTTGTATTTTTGGCATTTCTTCTTGTACTAACATTTGCACATTACTTGCTTTAATAGATTGTTGCTTCACTGGTTTATGCGGACAGTGGGCTTCCTGTGGAGAAAACATCTGATGATGAAGATCCCCTTTTGGCAAGCTGTGATGGGATAGAATTTGCTTCTTATGATAGACCAGGCAAACTATTGCATGGGCATGCATCCTTGAAGCTCAAAATATCCCAGGTACTAATGTCAGACTTGAAAAATGTTTCTGGTCACTTATCCAGTGTACAAGTGCTCTTCTTCTATGCATGGACAAGATGAACATTCTTATGTTCATTTCCACTATTATTTTCTTCCTCTCAGTTTTCCCAGAAAATGTCTTTAGCATTCTATACGCATTATTTTCCTACAAGAATGAAAGTTTAAAGAACACTATCATATTGCTGTGGTTATCTGAAATAACTCTGCTTACCATATATACCTCTAATGGAGATTGCAGCAATGGGACCAACCTTATCTGCAGCTAACTTGCAGCTTGCAGTCTGATGCAGTTGGCAGCTGTTTCTTGACCTTGATCATTCCGTGAATTTGCATTATAAATAAGCATACAATTATTATGATTTTCCATCTGGTCCTGTTATATCCTAGACATCAATCTGTAGATAATTCAAATGCTGCTGCATATTTGCAAAAAGTTTGTGTTGCATATTCACAATTTGATGAACACTGTATCAAAGTAGAGTCATTTACATGTAGCTGAAATAATCATCATTATTGTTCCTGAATAATAACGTAGATGTTTCCCATGTTGGGTGTACTCAACTTGAATGAGTCTGTGAGTTACCTTTTTTTTTTAATTAAAAAGCAAAAATATACCTTATTTAGGCTTATCTTACCTTCTTGGCACGTCTTGTTCTTTTTTTCCATTATTACAAGTATATTTTAAATGCATACAATGCTGGTCTTGGGTCTCCTTGTGGTTCATGCCCCTGCTCTGGTAGGCAAGGCTATTAAAAGTCTTAACACCAAAGCGGTATGCCTTTTGGTTTGGTACCTGCCCATGTGCCACAAAGCAGTATTCTGCTTATGGTGCAAGGAAATTGTTAATTTCTGGAATGGGATTCTGGATTCGCTAATTCACAGGAGATTAAATTTGTTTACTTTGCAATTTGGCTTCTTGCTATCAATATTTATGGAATTTGCCAGTGATTCTGCTCTCATTCCCTTGTCAGCTTTCATCCAAGTGTGACAATAGGCTTTTCCGCATTAAATTAGAAATTCCAAAATTCAGTGGGTATCATTTCCTAGAGGCATTTTCCCATCCAATCCGTTGCATCTCTCGAAGTCGTAATCCTCGGACATCTCTGACATGGAAAAGGCCAACCTCTGCGGCTGACCCTTTAAATAAATATCAATCATTTGGAGTATGTAATGGATCCTTGGAATTGCAGCAAAACTCTATCCACAAAATAAGACCCAGTCCATCATCAAAGCGGATCAAACTGGGGCAAGAAAGGACATCTGCAACGGGGCAGCCAGATGTGGCATGCTACTCTGATACTTGGACAACTAATCAGGTATAAAATGAGTTTTCTTTTAATTTTCATTACAATCATCATTCTTTCTTGTATTTCTCATTGCAATCATCATTCTCACCTTCCTTGTGATTGTAGTGGTATTAGCATGAATAGTTGAATGACTACTGTAAGCATAACTATCCATCTATAGGATATTTGTGGAGATCACCTTGTATCATTTATTTGATTGTTCAAATATCTGGCTCCCTTATCATTAAAACTTTTCTACTATGTTTTTTGCTTAAGGTATCTTTCGCTTTTTACTCTTGTTTTTTCTGTCCTTTTTTTTTCTTTTTTTTTCTTTTTGTTCCACATGATTTACAGAAGATTTTTTGGTGCCTGTTTTTTATTCTTGGGGCCCACTGTTGACATGACTAAAGTTGGTGCTTGAAATTATGTCTTTAGGTAAGAGAAGGACAGGTGATTTTCAGAAAACATGTAATAACTGTGGATGAAATAAGCATATAATCTAAGATATTTACTTTTATTCTCCAACTCCCAACTCAATACCATGAAGTTGGGTACTTTGTTTGCTGTATGTTGTTCTGGATACAGAAATCCCATACCAAATGTGCAGCATGGGTGGTGGATGATATTTTTTCTACTTGGAAAACATTTTCCTTGCAGGCCCTTTCCTTGAGATATTGTATAGTTTATCAATTTTTTTTTTCAACTGTGATGTTGGAGAGACTCATTTATTAAGAAATGTTTGGTTGGAGGTTGAAGTTTATTCTCCCTAATTTCATTATTGTATTATGTTGGCATGATTCTAACTGCATCACCATTTTTTAATCTAGGTTGCAAATGCAGTAGGGACACAATTAGCCAGGGGAGCAGAGAATATTGAAGAAGCAGACAATTCACCATCTGTATCAGACAGTATTGAAGAAAGGTTATCTGATTTCAATATTATGTCAAGTGGCGGCTATTCAATTTCTGATGTGATCATTTTTAAATACTGCCTGGGAGGCTTGACTGACAGGGCTCTTCTGCTAAAGGAGGTTGCAACCTCTGCCTCTGAAGAAGAGCTTTTTAGACTTGCAAATGAGGTTTCATTGTACTCAGGATGTTCACACCACAGGTATGTAAGGGTTTGGTTCATTCTAGACGCAGTTTTGTTTGAGTATTCTATGCCTGATTAGTTATTAGTAGGTTAAAGTAATCATAATCTTGGTGCCTGTACCATATCAAAATCTCTATGAGTTCTATGCTATATTTTTTATAAGTTGAGTTCTTGTACTCTTGAAAAATTCTCTATGAGCAAAGTACATTTTTAAAAAATCACTTTGCTCATGAGTATTTAAACCATTGCCATGTCAAGGGTATTTTCAAAATAAATTTCCTAATTAATCAATGTTTAAATTTATAGGAACTCAAATTGAAAAAGCTGTGATCTAGGAATGGATATCTGACAAAGTACAGGGACTGATTTTGTGATTATTTCTTAATAGGTTTGTTGAAACGTGTCTAGCATGATGATCCTTTGCTAATGTTTTTTGATGACAGCGATTTGGTTGATTTTAGTTACAAACAATTCACTTCACATTTTCATGTCAAACTCACTGGATTTCTTTTGCCTGCTCATGTGTGGGCCAAGTTTTTCTCTCTCTTCTTCTATCATTTGCAAGTTACAACAAAAAATCATGGTAGCCCTTTGCACTGGATTGAAGTAAGGCTGAGCATTGCATTGTTGCCTACAACTCTATGAAGTTGATCGATCTTACCTGTGTGAAATTAACTTGGGGAAGTGATCCAGCTTCATGTCCTCTTCTTCATTATCTTTTATAGAAGTTAGAATAGGGGATAGACATTTTGAAAGCTCTATGGCTCATAATTTGACTAACCTAGTGGTCATTGCTAACTGTTGCCGCTCCACACAAGTAGAATTTCTCAATCATTTGAGATGCCTATTGTCTAGTTTTAATACTCACAATACCATCTTTCTTGTTCAGGCGACAGATAGTGATATCAAAGAGGTTGATAGAGGAAGGAACCAAAGTTTGGAATTCAATCTCACAAAACAACCGCCACATTCAATGGGAGAATGTGATTTTTGAGATTGAAGAGCGATTTATGAGGATTACTTGCTCCAGTACCAGATCTCTTACCGAACAGGTTGCCTTTTCTTTTCCTTCTTCATGTCCTCATTATGAGAACACACAATGCTCTGCCTACAAATTGAGGTTCATATACTGGTGGCTTGGAAATAATATTACTAGTTTTGGATAATTGTTAGGGGTGCAATGATATGGCCTCATGCATGAGGCATGTGTATTTTCTGGCTCATTATAATTTGAATCTAAGACATCCAATTTGAAAGATTTACTCTAACATGCGCTCTTAAACTTAATGAGCCCCTTTTCATACGAACTTGTAGTCAAGGTGTAGTTAAGGGTATTCAGGCAAGCTTTTGCCCTACAGTACTTGGGGAGAATAATGGGAGCATGTATCTTACTGTTGATTCACTAATTGTTGAATCAATGTACTCCAGAAGAAGCTTTTTTTATGCTGAACATGCTATAATGGAGCTCAAGCGTGACTTGTGCACAACTTAGAGACATAGTAACTATTCGGAGTTAATAATTGTTTCAGGATTTTGAGGTCCTGAGGAGAATTTCTGGATGTGGGGAATACATGGCTCAAGAAAATTTTGAGAAGATATGGCGTTGGTTGTACCCTGTTGCTTTTACATTAACCAGCGATTCAATAAACACAATATGGAATTCTACGTCACCAAAGTGGATAGAAGGATTTATTACAAAGGAAGAAGCAGAACTGTCACTTCAGGGTCCTCGGGGTCTTCAAGAGCCTGGAACATTTGTACTGCGCTTTCCTACTTCAAGGAGCTGGCCCCATCCTGATGCAGGTTGCTTAATTGTGACCTACGTTGGCAGTGATTACACTGTTCATCACAGGCTTCTTTCCCTTGATTATATCTACAGGTGTGTTCTTCCATTCCAACGTCTTTCTTCCTTTATCCCCCCCTATCTTAGGCGATAAATTATTGAATATATTCATCCCTTTGGTTATTAAATTATCCAGATATTTATGTGTGCATTGCATCTATATGTCTAGCTCGTGTTTTTTTTTTTTTTTTTTTGTTGATGGGGGAGAGAGGATAGAAGAAGAGAAAGAAGCCCTGTTTGTTATTGACTTGAGAATGCGGTTGCCTTTGTTGTGTCCTTGCAGTTGTGAGGAAAGCGAGATGAATGGGAAATCACTAGAAGACATGCTGTTCGCCGAGCCTGAGCTCTCTCGATTAGGAAGGCAAGATATTTAATTCTTGATTTATTTTTTATTTTTTTTTTATGATGGAGATACCAAGTAATGCTTGTTCTCTCGGTGGAGGGGGCATCATATTGCCTCTCATGGATTAATAATTCATTAATTGAAAATGCAGGATAGTAAGACAACGTCAATTAACTTGATTGAGGCATAGAGGAATATCCTTCCGATTTTGCTTTTTGGTGATACGGGATCATCATCTGTGTATATTCTTACTGCTGCTGCATCTTTTTCCTCTTATTTAATATTTCTGCTCCTCTCTTAGATGCATGTCTGTGATGTGCATGAAGCAGAGGGGGAAATGCTGTAATGTCAGCCCTGGGCGTTTTAACAAGATATTCTCCAGTCAACTTTTGGCTTTTGTCAAACGAGGCCTTGTCAATTCAATTCTTTACATTTCAAGTATGAACCAGCACGAAACTTGTCTAGTTCTTAAGAAGACATTAGAATGATTAATCCTTTAATTTCATTTTAAAAAAATATCCGTAAGAAATCAAGATGAGAAAGGATTTTGGATCCTTGTATAACTTCTCATCTAACCAAAAAAAAAAAAGGAAAAAGAAGAGAAGAACAATAAATTAATTAAACAAAAAGTAAAAGAAGAAACTGGAAGTGGAGAAGAGCAGAGCAGAGCAACTCAACCACCTCAAAGCTCGATAATTGCTTCGATGATAAACTCAGCTCAACGCGCAGCTTTCCAACTGATCCACAACAAGATTGCCAATGCTGACTTTGAAAATTCCCAACTCCCTCCCTCCCTCCCTCCCACTTTGAATGGTAAAGGCTTCAAGACAGGTGGGAAAGATTACATGGTGAGAAAGCAAGTACTCTGAGTCATTCTTCCCTTTTGTTCACATTTTATTGTCAGCTTTCTGGTTGCCAAAACATCTGCAATCAATGACCTTTATATTGCCTTTACGATTTCTTCAATTTATTTTTGAAACGATTTAAAAATATTAAAAACACTGTTTCTACGGGAAAAAAACAAAAATGCATTTAGTTTTATTACAACTATTTACACGTTAATATCGAGGGATTGTGATTTATGAGAAGTGATAGCTCTGGTTCCATATTTTCTTCAATAAATTTTTAGTAGTTATCATATTAAAAATTATAATATTTAAATTTAAAATTATAAAAAAACAAATATTTTAATTCCAAATTCTTACTATTAAATTACTTATTAAATGTTTTATCTATTTACAACTAGATTCTTATTTTGTTTTTTTAGCAATTTAATTGATTTTTTTTTTCGGTAAAACATCCTCATTTTTAATTTAATTTTTTCAACCTCATCAATTATAGAAAAAAAAAACATTTAAAAGTGATAACCTAGATTGAAAATAAGATTTAGTAAAAGAAATAACTTATAATTTTCAAAACTAAAAAAATATTAACTT
>Ga0325414_1009537_pt1 | contig 10216 bp, 7 predicted proteins | sample PopdelMetagenome_8_FD_206183 | JGI IMG/M metagenome (GOLD analysis project Ga0325414, IMG submission 206183) | Populus deltoides microbial communities from Bellville, Georgia, United States - Leaf-PdKOR-R3 | ecosystem: Host-associated > Plants > Phyllosphere > Phylloplane/Leaf | place: USA...
ATTCTTCAAAATCAATAAAATCAACAACACTTTAAAATTTCCCATCATCAGATAAAGCTAAACAAATAATCCAATATACTTATTATATTTGTTAAAATCCAAACTTAATTAAAATAATGTAATAATGAAACATTTAAGACATCTAATAAAAAAACTAAAAGGAAAGCCTCACAGAACAAGCAAGATATACAGACCAAATTTGAAAAAGCAAGAATACTCAACAAAGTCTACCTGCTAACAGAAACTAAGAACCTAAAATAATATTAAAAATAAGGGATGAATTCAACCAACTTTGTGAGGGAATAACATTTAACATGCATCTTAAATATTAATAGTTTGCAAGTTGATATATCCTGATATAAATATACATACTAAGCATAAAGTAGTGGACTACATGTCAGAGATCAGATGACACCTGAAGGTGATCATGGTGGAAGGATCAATCACTACAAGTTGGTGCCTCACTCACCAGCCAAGTTTATAGAATATTATGTGCACATAGACTAACTACTCTTTGTTAGCATGTAGTTACTGATAAGTATATCGATATCAAGACATAATATATACTCATATAATTACCAAAGCAATGTATATCATATTGAATATAATTTAGTTAAATAAAATACGAGTTCAAATTCAAGAATGGATGAGGACTTAGAAAATAAAGCAATATATATAAATATTCAAGAAATTAACTAATTATACCCATCATATAATCAACATATATATTTATTTATTTTACATGCATATTAAAGATTATCCCACTCATCGGAAAACGAAAGCAAAAAACAAACAGATGCACAACCAAAGACTATTAAAGATCATTAGAAGGAATGCCAGCATAACCTATAAAGGATACGAAAAACACTAAAAAATAACTCGAAGCAAAGAAACATAAAAGATTAAAAACTCTAATCTTAGAGACCAAAATGTAAATATAAAGCTGAACTGATTCAATCAATTGATCTCGAACATAACCCAAACGAAAAAAACCCAACAGACCTGATAAAACTCTATTGTTAGGTTACTTAGTTGACCAAAATTATCAACTAGTCGATCGTTATCAAAGGCCAATCGGTAACAATAAACAAATCGATCTATCGATTTAGAAAAAGCGGTTGACCAATTGATTGAAATTCTCATAATCATGATTTGTCAATATTTAAATCTACAGATTACACAAAAAAATAACATGTTCTTCAACAACCCATGATTCCTATCATAACCCATTTTTGAGATATTCTCTAAACTTTACCCTTTTCCTTTTAAAATAAAAAATAATAATAGTAATAGGACTAACGATGTGGCACAAGCTGGATGAAGAAGATTTTAGGTACATACAGAAATATCAGGCTGAAAATTTTAGATAAATTTGGAGCATAATTCTACCCCATTGTACCTAAAACTGGAGAGACAATACAAATTCAAGGTCAAATTAAATGATTATTCGATGAATCTACATAAAAATTAAGTCCAGGATATAATTAGATTTTTAATAGGCCAATTCGATTTAATCATGGGCCAAATTAAAAGTTTAATTATGTTTAAGAATTGATTTGGATCAAATTAAAAGATTTAATTCAGTGCAACAACTTAATTATACTTTAAATAAGTCAATTTAAATTTTAACAGAGACTTAATTGGTAAACAAATTAAGTTTGGGAGCCTAAATTGGGCTTAATTGAGAAGATTGACATTTTAGAGGACCAAATTTAATTTTTATAAAGTCAATTGGTTCAAATTAGGGGTAAACTTGAGGGAAAATTAGAAGTTTAAGGTCAATTGAGGGTTAAATTGAAGAAATTCACAATTCAAAACCTTTCTTGAAAGGCACAGAACTTTGAGAACTAAATTGATCGAAATCAAAGGTGAAATTAATGAGATTTTAAGTTTAATGCTCAATGAAGAGTCAATTTGCATAAATCCAAAACCAAGCATCAAAAGAAAAAAAAAGCGCTAAAACTCAATGCAAAATTGTATAAAATTAAAAGTTCTAGGCCAATCAGGAGTGTGATTATAGGAATCAAAAGTCGAATGACTAAATTAAATTTTGGCCAAATCCCTAAATTAAAACCCTAAAATCCCAAATGACACATTTTGTCCAAAACGACACTGTTTTTTTTTTTTTTACCTAAAGAGTAACAAAAAAAAAAAGAACCAGGTGACATGTCATCTGATTACTATTCATCATCTTCTCTTTTTTTTTTTTTTTTTTGCTAGAAAAGCTGCTAGGATGACTACTTTTAAGGGGCATTTAATGCTTCATCTCTTCACCAAACTTGACAAAACATGCACCACCATGATGGCCTAACATTTGACCATACCCCGATATGGTTCTTTTTGGCTGATTGACACTATATCGACAATGATGTTGGCCCAAATAGTCCAACTCAAACAACTTTTAACTGTCGAATTTGACAGTTCATAATGACCACTTTAAGCTAACGGTTAAAATCCTTCCGGGTTGAATCAAGGGCTAAGATTTGTCTCCAATAAAAATAAAATGTCCCTTTTTCACCCTCTATAAATAGGGGTGGATTCCATGCATTGAGGGGGGAGAAGTTAAAGGCCAAAGTTTGAAAAACATCAGCTCTTTCTTAGTTTTTTTCGTATTATCTATGCAAGTCTCTTCCTCCTCTCTCATCGCTTCATAAACTGCCGCCACTTTAGCACCACCATGAACAACAACAACCCAACCCCCTCTATCAACTCATCTTCTCACCGACAACAAGAGAAACCACTGTAAGATTCTCCCTCTCCCTCATAAGTTTGTTCTTCCAGCAATAAAAACCAGCCCCTTTGCCGGCAGCAACTTTAACCCCACTGTGAGCCGCCAACACTTCTACCGTCCTCATGCTAGACCAGTGATGACAACTGCAACCCCTGTACCAAGTGAGTTTTTTTTCTTCCTTCCCTCACTTTCCCCAACGACCTGTAACCTCTCAAGTTGCATATAGAATGTAAACATTGATTCACGTTCTGCAAAACAATTAACTTATAATTTGAGCTGGTCTCACTTCATCCCAGCTCATACAACTGGGCTGGATCCAATCCACTTTAAAAAAAAAAAGAAAAAAAGAAAGATGTTTGGTTGATAGTTAGCCTTGTCGCACCCGACATCGCGGCAGCCCTAAAAAATATTTACATGGAAAGAACAGATTTCTGGCATTTTGTTCTTTTAGGGGAAAAGGTCTTATTTAAGGAGTCTCACCTAGTATTATGGTCACTAGGAACCCTAACTGGTCAATAGAGATTCTATGGTACGGGACTGGTTACGTAAAAGGGAAGATATTACACCCCTTAAACGTTCTGCCTGAGGCAGACTGCATTGCTGATTTTTATCTTAAATTGCTAAATATTTATTGTTTATGCTCTGATGGTTTGCTTATGATATTCCTGACTCTGGCGCCAGTGAATATTCAACTACGGATACTTCCAACTCTGCGTTGGTAAATATTACGTAGCTATAAAATAAATTCAGATCAATATTTTTATTTCTGACTCTAGCGTCAGTGAATAAATAAATAAAAATAAATTTATTTTTACGCATGCACATATTTTTTTTATTTTTCTAGCTAAATAAAATAAAATACAACGAATAAAAATAATATAAATTTAAACTGGTATTTTTATTCCTGACTCTGGTGTCAGTGAGTAAACCAATAAATGTATATTATTTTTATTAATGCATACACATTTTTTATTTTTTTCATTTTTTCTACCTTTTATTTTTCTATTTTTTTAATTCTTTGGGCTGGGCCCAGCTCAGCCCTCATGGGCTGGGCTAGACCCAGCCAGCCGGCCCGGCCACTGGCCCAAGCCAGTGACCCGGCTGGGCCAAGGACACATGCTCAGCACGGTGGGCACAATTAAAATTGCAAGTGCACAGTGCCTGTGTAATTAAAGATGGAAAGAGAAGGAAAGATGCAAACTTACCTGGTGCAGCTGCGGGGTGAAGACGAAGACGATGGTGACGACCGGTTAGGTCTGGCCGGCAGACACTACTTCCTCTCCTCTGCTCCTTCTTCTATGTTCTTTTGTTTTTGCTTTCTTTCTGTGTTGGATCCCTTTGCTCTGTCTCTATTCTGTGTTATGCTTGAATTCTGGGACTAAACCAAAGTTGGGTTTAGTCCTCTGTTTTCTTCCTTTGGTTTCGTTTTCTTCCCCTTGTGTCTGCTTCGTTTCCTCTGTTGTGTCTCTGTATCACGCCCTCGTCCTTTTCTCTAGCTTTTTCTTCCTCTGGTGCGTTTGGTGTGTTGAGCCTGTGCTATGAGGAAAGGGGAAATTGGAATCCCCTAAGCTGGAGTTCTGAAGGAAGGCCAGCAATCTCTCTGGCCTGTTTAAGCCTTTTTTCTTTTTCTAATCCTCCCTTGGTTTTTCACCAGTTTTTCCTCTGGTTCCCCCCTTTCAGTCCCCTCGGTTCTGCCCTTTTCTCCCAGTTTTCCCTAGGATTTTTTTCAGTCTCTCCGCCTGGCTTTTTCGTGTCCCCCCTGTTTCTTTTTTTTCCTTGTTCGTGGCTCTTTTTTTTGTCTCCTCCCCTGCATTCTTTGTTTTCTCTGGCTTTATAGCCACAAAATTCCACCGTTACCAGGTAATCAATCGACTGTTATTGCAAGAGTAATGGTGGTAGTGGGCAGCTGAGGCGTTGAAGAAGATGAACAGTGTTGAGAAACGGCACTGTGTTTTGGTGTTTTGTGTTTTGATCCTTGACATTTTGAATATGTGCAGTCCAGTCCTTGGATAAATTGTAATTGAACCATTGCATCTCAGCGCCATTTACACATTGGTCCTTGGGTTTTAATTTCTTTCATATTTAACAAGAATCAGCCCTATACTTTGATAATTTTTCAATTAAATCCCTGATTTCATTAATTAAATTAAATCCAAGTCCAATTAAGTCTCAAAATTTATCAATTCTCCAATTAAACCCTTAATTGGATTAATTAAATTAATTCCAAGTTTAATTAAGTCTCAAAACTTATCAATTCTCCAATTAACTCTTAATTGGATTAATTAAATTAATTCCAAGCTCAATTAAGTCTGAAAACTTATCAATTCTCCAATTAAACCCTTGATTGGATTAATTAGATTAATTCCAAAGTTTAATTAAACCCCAAAACTTCCAACCATGTTGCTGAGATGCAGACTTAACTTTCAATTAAGCCTTTAACCTTGATTTTAATTCATTCTTCATTTATTTTATTTTTACTTGTTTTTCATCATTTGTTTTTCAGTAAATAAAATAATTAAAATAAAATGGTCAAAAATTGGGTTATGACAAGCCCCACCCAAACAGGTCAAGCTAGACTCGTTCTAACCCAACCTAGATGGCTGAGCCAGGTTCGGCCCAACATATATTTAATAAAACAACAACAACAATAATAATATTAAAATATTAAAAAAAGAATTTCAAGTTTTCCAAATGGCATTTTAAAAATATTCGTATGTTTTTCCAATAATTTTGCATAATATCAGGTTGTAGAACACTCTAAGATACGGACCGAATATTAAAAAAATACTCGGTTTCCTCTAAAACTTCAAAAAAATAAAAAAATTTAAAGAATAAATATTCATTTCAAATAAAACAAAAAAAAATATTTTGTTTTTGTGCATACGACCAAATCCTAAAGGTTTTTCATGCATATTTTCTAAGAAAAAATTACATTGTTATCATTTAAAAAAAATGCAAAAATAGATTTCGTAACCAATTTATGATTATCTGTTAGGGTTTGGCCAAAATACAAAAAAATACCATAATTATTTTGTTATTTGGAATGCTAGGACTTAGTTATATCCAAGAAATAAATAAGTTTGACCCTTATAATGATTAGGATTTAACCTAATAAAGTAGAGATTTTCTCACGAAATGAGATTTACCTTGAACATTAGATAAGACCAATGGACAGAAGCACAACTTAGAATAACAATCAAACAACAATGCAGGTTACATTAGGTAGGGTGCACTGAGGGTGATGTGTCTTTCCCTTTGCACAACTAGTCCCTTACCTGGACTTTCACAGACCATTAGGTTTCCTATTAACCATAATACTAGGTGGCGACTCCTAAACCTCATAATCATAATCTTATAATTAAATCTAAAACCCTATTTTTACACACTTCTCAGGAGACAAACTCGTTGTTCGAGACGTTGTACACATCGCAGCAATTCTAATTATCTAATCAATTTGTTTTAGGCCAACTAACACCCTAATGCTTCAATTAAATCTCTTAAGTCATTCAATCATCAAATCATAATAAAAATCCTAACTCTTTTTAAAACCTTCCGCAATCAATCCCTAATCAAGAATAACAATAAGGAATGAGATACTTACTTGTTTTTCAACCTTTATGCAAACCAAAACTTTAAGTTCAAAACTGATTTTTTGGTGTATATAGGAGTAAGTCACGATAAAAAAAAAGGAAAAAAAGAGAGGAGAAAAGCAAATTCTCTATAATAATGGCCAAGCACAAATTGCCTCCTCGTAAGGGATTTTATCTTATCCCAAGTATCAACTTGTCTATCATAATTCCTCTTATAGTTTGTCACTAACTGATCTCATCATACAATTACATAATTAGTAAAAACAATCACAACAAGCTTGACTTTCTTGAGCTCTAAATAATTATGACACTAAAAAATTCACTCCACCTTCTTCTTTCATTCTAAATAAACTTATAGAGCATTCTTCCCCTTTCTTGGGCTCTGAATAATTATTACACTAAAAAATCCACTCCACCTTCTTCTTTCATTCTAAATAAACTTCTAGAGCATTCTTCCCCTGAAAAGCTGATATTTTTAGCTTAATTGTACCTAAATCTCCACCTAACTCAGCATTATAGTCCTGGTACCAATAATTACCCCTCTAACCAAAATTATCACCATATCTTTCCTTATAAACTGACAATTTCGTTGTTATCCAAACGTTCCCCATATCTCACAAACACATCTTTAAAATTAACATCACTCATGTCTGCATTATCAGTTACAAACTCATTCATATTAGTGTTAACTCGTATAACAACTCTCTTAACATTAGATTCTCTTCGTTCAGGCCTAATTTGAACCCTACCATTTCTCTCTAACCTATTCATCCTATCTCTAAATTCATTGGCCATTTAATCTATTTATTGATTTATAATGCATAATTGAGTTACAATTTCATTGTCTCCTCTTTGTGGTGCCATGTTGTTGTTTACCTCTGATATTTTTTAATCTGAAAATTTGTTAGATGAAAATAAATATATATTCCTTGGCCACTCCCTCACATGTTTACACTCTTGTATTTCACTCAAATATGTTTGCTACAACTTTTTCCTCTCGTCTCACCTTCCTTCGACTCTTGCGGAATTGAAATCAACACCAAATATAATAGCCTTAACAGCATATCCAAATATGTGTATATGACTAAATAAGCAATAAAAATATGAAAACAAGCATAGATGAATCTATGATTATAATTTCACGAGTAACAAGCAAATTTGTACAAAAAATGGATGTTTTTTTTAGACGCGAAAGAAAAAAATGAAAAGTTTATATAAAAATATTTTTAAATGACACCTATATATATCAATTATGATGTTATTATACTATCATAATTGGAAAAAAAAAAACTAGCAGCAAATTAAAAAAGTTTGAATTATTAATGTGAATTGGACTCGTTATAACAAATTTCAATCCCAAGTTTAGTTCTTATAGAAAATGAATTCCAAATTACCTAAAATTTTATATGGGATGCTATTAGAACCTTAAAACCCAGTATATATAATTTGAGAATTTTAGGAGTTTCTTTTATCCAAAATTCCCTTCTGATGCAAATCTAACCTATTATGACAAGTTTTAATCCTGACATTGGTTACTATAGCAAATGATCTCCAAATGAGCTCAAATTTTATATGAGGGTGATATTAAGACTTCTAGAACTAATATATAAAATTTTAGAGTTTTTTTTTAATTTATTTGGTTCAAATTCTCCCTTATTTGTGTGCCGTAGCAAATTCAACAAAAATGACTTTTGAATGTTTTTTTCTTTATTTCTTTTTTTACTTTTTATGCTACTAATATATTATGTGACAGTAACAAACTAAAATAACACCCTTTTTTTAAGAAACCTTAGATGCAAACTACTAAGCTCTAGACACAAAATAATTGAAAACTGAATCAAAGATAACTAAAGCTAAGGAAGCTGAAATTAACAAGAAGAAAATAAAGGATATAACCTAATTTTTGGAGCCTAGATCTAATTAGACCTCTTGATCACATGGTTAAGCAATCCTAAATGAAGTAGATAACAACTTTGAAAGCTAAAAATCAGGTTTGATAAAACCTTGACTGAAAAGAGACTGTATTTAAGAATCAAAGGTATTGGAAAAAAGACTTGGATCCAAAGATAATCTCATATCTAAGAACCCTAAGTATGCGAATGACGCCATGAAGTTAGTTAATTTTCAATAAGTTAGTGTACGAACTTTGTCCATGCAAAGAAATGTTGTTTTGCCACAAACAAACAAGAGAAAAACTCACATTTATTCTCTAACTTGCTGTTGTAATTTGCAGCTAAAAAAACATAATATAGTCTCCTCTAACTAACCCTAATGGATCTCTTTTGAGTTGCAGGTTAATGAGTTTAAACTAGTAATTAACTAACATAAATTCAATAATGAAATAAACCCTTAAATAATGTCTAATAGACCAAAACAAATCTAAATTAAAAATAAGTATTCAAAATTAAATAAATAGAATAGAATAGAATAATAATAAAAAAAGTCTTTATGTTGAAATTCCTCCATGAAGCTCGAATCTCTGATTTCACACATTCTTGGCATATTTTTAGTCCTGATTTCAAATATATAATTCTCTTTTGTCTGGATGAATTACTAGGCCTACCATATATAGTTGAAAATCTTGAGATGTTTAGTTTCCATCACAACCTGAATGGCAACAAAATTTCACATGTAGCTCCAGATATGTTCTAGACAGTATACAAATGTCTAGTTTGGTAGATTTGATAAGATTTATCTAATAACTTTGATCCTATGAAATAATATATTCTTAAACTGTATTTGACCTGAAAATTTATCAAATTATAGTTTCATGTGTCTAATATCTCTCTGTAAACTTTTAACTCGTTCTGATATATGATTTGAGAGATATGTTTGATATTGTAAAATTGATTAATAGATATTTTAAGGTTAAATTCAAACCTAATTGGATTGATATCATTTATTATAAAAACAATTGGATAACTAAAAACAAGTAATTTACTTACAAGTATAATCATGACATGTTCTCTTGTATAGATTAAAGCTCTATAATAATAATAATAAAAGAGTTCTCTTTTAGCAATTTCTTTGTATGGATATGGAGTAAAATGACTGATATAACTCTGAAAATATGAACTGACTTCACATGGAACAGGAAAAGGCATAAAAAAAAAAATCAAAACTATAATCAAAATTCTCAATTAGGTTCTGAAAGAATTTTTATCTCAATTGATTTCCCATCCCCAAAGTTTCCTTAAATTCTAAGTTTAGTTCTCTATCAAGGTCTATGAACATTGTAATTTTTGTGCATAAATGTATACTTCTGATGGAATGCATAAACGAATATAAATGGTGGACTTGAAAATGTTTTTAAACCTCTGGAGCCCCAATTGAAAATCAAAACAGGTTTAGGGAGTCAATCGAGAATTCTGTGCGGTTAGAGACTTGTTAGAGAAATGGAAACTAAAATTAAAAACAATGGCACATACAGGTTTCTACGTAGTTAGAGAGTAATTAGCACGACACTCCAGCCAACTGAGCGGCCATTTGGCATTGCATGGAAAATACGTTTATTTATACCAATTTTACGACCATGGCTCCCCCTTTTCTCCTCTAGAAACGGGGCTACAGATGGAGAACATAAAATCCGTATTTTTACTATTTTCTTCCGTGATATTACAGGGACAAGATTACAACATGAGAAGGAGAGGGTGAGATTATCAGAACAGAAAATGACAGAGAGAGGGAGAGGATGCATCCCTCAAATTCATTATTCAGACAGTTTACACAGGAATAAAGGGAACTTAGACAGCTTTCCTACGTAAAAAAGGCATTCGAGAAAACCATTGCTATCATTCGACAACGGTTTTCTCAATAAATGCCCATACTATACTATACACCTCAAATTCTTAAGAAATACTGGTGGTGCCTTGAGAAATTATAGGAGGCCGAAGAT
>Ga0325414_1009538_pt1 | contig 10215 bp, 6 predicted proteins | sample PopdelMetagenome_8_FD_206183 | JGI IMG/M metagenome (GOLD analysis project Ga0325414, IMG submission 206183) | Populus deltoides microbial communities from Bellville, Georgia, United States - Leaf-PdKOR-R3 | ecosystem: Host-associated > Plants > Phyllosphere > Phylloplane/Leaf | place: USA...
TTAATTATTAAAAAATTAAGGAAAAAAGAGTTTTTAATATAATGCTCATTTCAAAACTATTTACTATAATAGTGTTTTTAATCTTTACTTTCTTTATTTATTTTTTTCTAATTTATTTATTTTTAATTTTTAATATTAAATTTATTAAAGATTGAATTTCATAATTTTTTAATTTATTTTTTACGAGATTATCTTAAACTTATGACCATGATCACAGGTTAATAAGTTAACTTGATTGACTTGAGTGTTTTTTTTTTAAAAAAAAAATTTCAAATCATCTTTCAATATTGAATTAATTAGAAATTAAGTTTTGTGAAATGTTTTCGGTATGCTTTTATAAGATTATCTCCATCTTGTTATTCAAGTCACGAGTTTTGTATATTAACCTTAGTTGACTTGAGTCATTTATTTATGTCATTTTTTAATCATTTTTTTTTAATTTCATCTTTCAGCTCTGGGTTGATTAAGAATTGAACTACATAATTTATTTTAATTTTCTTTCTATTGGGTTATTCTAATCTCATGAACCAAGTCGTGGGTTTGATAGATTAACTCAGGTTAATTTTTTCTATCTTTTTTAATTTTTTTTCAGGTCCATCCTTTAATATTGAATTTATTGGAAATTAAGTTTCATAATTTATTTTGATTTGATTTCTATAGGGTTATCATGATCTCATAACTTAGTATGCAGATTGGTAAGTTAACTTAAATTGATCTGAATCGATGAAATGTATTATCGTCTTAATGTTTATTAAAACAATCTCATCTTAAATATTTATTTTGACTTAAACTACATTTTCATCGATCATCCAGATTGTCTTTGGACCCATCATGACAATCGAGTCATATCAAATCAATTCCTACATAGTTTAAAATTTTCTTTATACCAAAAAAATTTATCAATGCCTAGATATTGTTTCTTACGTTAAAAAAATAAATTTGATTTAACCATCAATATAGCGTGAGACAATGATCTAGTAAAAAATATAAGGGTCATCGATAAAACACCATGTATGTCAAGATTCATTGCACTGTGGATTGTTACGATGTAATGATGTTTTTGCCTTTTACAATACAAGTCAAGGAAGCACAAACCAAGAGGCAAAATGGTCTTTTTATAAGGTTCAATTGGCATTACCAAGTTAAATGGGGAAAATATATTTCTTAATATTTTTGTTGCATAATGGAATTACTAATTTACTCTTAAAAAATAAAATTAGGGGTTAAAAGTTTTTTTTTTTTTACCTTTCATCTTTTCATGCACAATATAATTACTTAACTACCCTTGAAATTTTATTATCTTGAACATGTGTCCAAGTGTGTTTTAGTCATTTTAATATGACTTTTTATAATTATCAAATAGATTTAGGGATAATTGAATCTTAACATATATGTTAAAGGAAAAGGTGGTTGGCGCATATAATGCACGAGCTAACGAGTGAGAAAAGAATGCACTTTTCAAGCAATGCTTGGAAGAGCCTTCAACAGTTAAACACCACCTTCTACAATGGCGTTAGAAGTGGTGCATCGAGATCTTACCAGTTGTTGTGGGGTGTCTACGATGGTCCAATAATGTTGCTCCAATGGATTTTTTTCTTCTCCTCCCCCTTTTTTTGATCTTTTGTAAATACAAAAGTTTCTTTTCATTTGTTTTTTGTATACAATTTGATCCTTATTTTTTTTAGAGTTACTTATTATTTTTTTATCTTTTGTAAATTAATTTTATTCTTCAATTTCATCCCTCATCATTTAATTTCATTTAATTTTTATATCAAATTTGATCTTTATTTTTTTAATTGTTATTTTTTTTTATCCTTTTCATGATTGAATTTTATTCTTAATTTCATCCCTTTCTTTCTTTTATCTTTTTCCTAATTGAATTTTAATTTCAATTTCATCTCTCAATATTTTATTTTGATTTATTTTTATGTCAAATTCATTCTCCTTTCTTTCTATTACTATTTATTTTTTTACCCTTTCTTTATTGCTTTTTTTCCCTTCAATTTCATCCCTTATTATTTAATGATTAAGAATTTCACTTCATTATTTTTAGGGTTTTCCTTCTATAGGTTAGTCTCGAGCTTCTAACCAGGGTCACGAGTTTTGAATATTAACATGGGTTGACTTCGGTTATTTTTCTGAGGTTCTTTATTAAATCTGATTTTTTTCAATCTCATCTTTTAACGTTTGATTTATTAGGAATTGGTGGTCGTGTTTTTTTCACTTTCATTTCTATGGGGGTTATTCCAATCATATACCCATGAGCTTAATTTGAAGAAGTCTTGTAAAATAAACCCAAATTGACCAAAATTGCATAAATTAGAAGTATAGGGACTAGATTGAAAAACAAAAGAGACCTTAAATGAAATCATGTGTAACACCAATTATGGTTTAAAAGGAAATGCTATAAAGCCAAAACAATGTCGATTAGAAGGTGGAAGACAACCCCTTCTTCTCCCTTATAATACATGCATGTTTTTTTTTTTTTTATCTGTTTTACTTCTTTTTTCTAGTACTTTTAGGGCTACTTGGGGGGCCATTTTCTCTCTCTCACGCAAGCATTAATGACCAAGAGACACCATTCTTTTCCTTGCATTTTTACATCATTTTCAACCAAAGACCCACTTTATTGCCTCTACGTGGTGGTAAAAAAATATGTGCTAAAGAAGCCTTTGTACAATCATTCTTTGGAATAGTGCTTTATTTATTTATTATTTCCTTTTTAATTTTTTTCTCAATCAATGCTCTTTTTTTATATATATATTATCCTTTAGCATTGCATTGTATACTCTCATGCACAAATCATAAGTTTGGCTGGTTAACCTAATTGACTCGTTTTTTTTCCTTAATTAATTTTTTTTAAATCCATGGTTTTTTTTAATTTCATCATTGAATATTTTATTTTGTGTTTATTGGGTTATCACAATCTCATGATATGGGTCATTGGTTTGAAGGATTAACCCGGTTGACTCGAGTTTTTTCTCTTTTTTCTTAATTGACTTTTTTTCAATCAATGCGTTTTTTTTTTCATTTTATCCTTTAACATTGAATTTACTTTTATTAGATTGTCTCACTCTTATGATATAGGTCATGAGTTTAGTTGGTTAACCTAGTTTACTCAAGTTTTTTCTCTTTTTCTTAAATGACTTTCCCCCCGATCTCATCATTTAATATTAGGTTGATTGAGAATTAAATTTCATGATTTATTTTAGTTTGATTTATATTAGAGTATCCTGATCTTATGACCTAAGAATTGTGTTTAGTGAGTTGACCTGAATTGACTTTAGTCTTTTTTTGTGTTCTTTTTTTTTAATTGAATTATTTTTCAATTTCATAATTTAACATTAATTAGTTGAGAATTGAGCTTTATAATATGTTTTGATTTTTTTTCTATGGGAATAAGACCATAATCGCGGATTTTGGCAAGTTAACCCGAGTTAAATTAGGTTATTTTTTATATTTTTATAAAGTATCTCGGTCTCATGAACCAGGTCATGGGTCCTTTAATATTGAATTTTTTTTTATTGGGTTATCCTAGTCTCATAACCCTCATTATGAGTTTGACGAATTAACTCAATTGACTCAGGTTTTTATTTTTATTTTTCTTAATTGCCTCCCCTCAAATTTCATCATTTAATATTATGTTTTATTAATAATTCGGCTTCATGATTTATTTTAATTTTTTTATTAGATTATTACGACATTATGACCCGAGAATAGTGCTTAGTAGGTTAACTTAGTTCATTTTTTAAAAATTTCATCATTCAACATTGGGTTCGACAATATCAGTTGGGAATTAAGCTTCATAATTTATTTTTTTTGCTTTCTATGGGGTTATCTCAGTCTCATGATCAAGGTTGTTAAGTTGACAGGTTAACCTAGGTTAAATCATGTCATTTTTCTTATTTTATTTTTATAAGATTATCTCGATCTCATGACATACGTCATATGTTTGGCGGATTGACTCGGTTCGTTTTTTTATGCTTTTTTTTAACTAATTTATTTTTTTAATCTCATCCTTCAACATTGAATTGATTGAGAATTAAGCTTTGTAATTTGTTTCAATTTGATTTCTATAGGGTTATGCCAGTCTTATGACCTACGTTGCTGGTTTAGAAGGTTAACTTGGATTATTTTCTTAGGTCTTTTTTTTTAATTGATTTTTTTTTCAATTTGCAATATGTACTGTATTTAGAAAAAGATAAATGAAAGGGAGTAAGGAAAATGAGGAGAATGAAGGAAAATTAAATAATTAACCTTGTTAATTTGACCAAAGATTTCAATAAAAAAAAATTAAAAAAATTGAATTTTCTGATTCTTAAGACTATCTCTCCCCTGTTATCTCCTGAAAACTCTTCCTACAAATTATCCATGTAATCTTATAAAAATTACTTCACTTTCTTTTCTCAAATCAAAGAAAAAAAAATTTATTTATTTCCCTCCATGTGTACCAAACATGTGAAGTTATTGTTACCGACAACAATTGGAATTGTTTAGGTTTAATTTTGTTTAACTAATTATTTGAGATAAATATAAATTGTTGTAATATATGTAATCCTATCACTAAAAAATTTCATGCATGTAGAATAAACATTAATCTTTTTAAAAAAGCAATTGACATGCATGTAAAGGGAGAAATATATCAAATATAATGTTTAGTATTGAAGCACCCAGAATTTAATTTAGATAAAAACTTTGTTGTTATTAAGAATTAATCATTTATCTTAAAGAATTATTGCTTTTGACTTAGTACACATAGATTGAATGAATGCAATCATTTTCTCAGGATTTCAATAATATCATCTTGACTAGTTGCATTATTTATGAAGGTCCACGTACTAGGAAAACAAACTTAAAAGCTCTCTATGAGAAAAGCTAAACCTAAGCTCTAGAATGATTAAAAAAGCAACATAGTTGAAATGCTGGAAAGAAGGTAGAAAAGGTACTACTTGGTATGTAAAACATCTTCCATTTAATCCCTTATCCTGCAACACATGCGCCAGCAATTGGGAAGAGCCCGCACCTTTCAGGAGGCGTGTGCGGGCTCCTTTAACTATCAAACACCGTGTTCTGCGGCTGCGTTTGAAGGGACACATTGAGAGCTTTCCAGTGGTGCTACTTGTGGTGGTAGAAGATGGATGATGTGGCTCCAGTGGATCTTTTTTTTTTTCACTTTCCACTTTTCTGTATTCTTCTCTTTGTTAAAGTACACAAGCTTCCTTTTATTTCTCTTTTTATACAATATGATCCTCATCCTTTTGATTTCCAGCTGTTTTGTTTTTTTATCTTTTATATATATATTTTTTCCAGTTTCATCCCTATCATTTGATTTTATTTGGTTCTCACTCTTTTGATTTCTCATTTATTTTAGTTTTTATCTTTTGTATTTTTTTGTAATATCGTCCCTATCATTTGATTTCATTCATTTTTTATTTCAAATTTGATATTCATTCTTTTAATTTTCTATCTACATAGATTTTTTGTTTTTTTTTTCAATTTTATCATTCATCATTTAATTTCATTTCGTTTTTTTATTTCAAACTTGGTTCTCATTCTTTTCAGTGTTATTTATTTTATTTTTATCATTTTCCTAATTCAATCTTGTTTTTGATTCCGTCCCTCAATATTAGAGATTGCAATTTAATTCGACCCTAATGGATGCAACCCTGCCTCAAATGGGATGGTGTTTTTGGGATAGTTAACTTACTCGATAAGTAATGAATATGGTGTCAATATTATCAAAACTTACCCGAAAACCACTCGAACCTAACCCAAAATGTATATTTATATATATTTTATAATATATTTATATATTGACATAAAACACCCATGTATGTGGAATACTTATTAATTTATAGTTTAATAATTTGATACACACACTTCAATTTTATATATATGTAATTTATTTTTTATTTAATAATAAACAATTGTTGCATAATTGATATCTATATGGATAAATAATTTCATCCCTCAATATTAGGGATGACAATTAAATCTGGACTTGATGGATACCAACCCAAACATGTCTTTTTTTTTTTATGGTTACTTTACTCAATAGATAATGTATAGATATTATCAAAATCGACCCAAAACTCGCCCAAACTTAACATGAAATCTATATTTATATTATATAAATATATTTGTTGAATATTTTTATTTTAATGTGATATCATATATACATATTTTAATATTGAGATAAAATATAATTTCATAATTTATTACACACAGACTCTCTCCCCCCCCAAATATATATATATATATACACCCAAAATCCGATTAATAGTTTATTGATATCTAAATTCTTACCCGGTAGGTAACATGTATGGTATGAATATCAAAAAATCTGACATGCAAATAATCATTAACATCCATACTCAATGTTTGATTTTAATTTAGTTTTTTGTCAAATTTTATCTACTTTCTTTTTATTTTTCTTTTTTATGTTTAAATTTTTTTATCGCTTTTTTTTCAAATATCATCTCTCAGTGTTTTGTTATTGAGAATTTTACTTCGTTATTTTTTGTGGTTTACCTTCAATGAGTTTAGTTTCGAGCTCATGACTAGGGTTACGAGTTTTGAATATTAACAATGATTGACCTCATTATTTTTTTAGGTTCTTTATTGATTTTTTTTGCCAATCTTATACTTCATTATTTGTTTTATTAGAAATTGATTTTCATGTTTTTTTTCTGCTTTCTGTTCTATGAGATTATCTCAATCTTATACTCATAGTCGTGAAATTAACAGATTAACTCAATTTGATCACTATTATCTTTTTTTCATTGTTTTTTCTTAATTTTTTTTTCAATTTTTTTTTAATATTGAATTGTTTGATAATTGAGTTTTCAATTTTTTGGATGGATTTAGGTCTATTTTTTAAACTTTTTTTCTTTATATTTTTTTTATTCATATTATCAAAATTATACGAGCTTATTAACTCGGGTCAAGTCAATGAACTAAGTTTTTTTTTTTAAAACACTTGTATGACTTTGAGTTTCTTTTATGATGAAAAAAAAATTAGGTCTAACTCGGGATGTTACACTAAAAACCTATCTAGTTTAGACTATATGGTATTTTTATATCTTCAAACAAGGCAACTACATGTACTGTGTTTGGAAGAAGATGAAGGAAAGGGAAATTAAGGAAAGCGACGAAAATGAAGGAAAATTAAATAATTAAACCTTATCAATTTAATCAAAAGTTTTTAATAAAAAACTTTTAAGCTTTCTCACCCCAAATATCTCTTGAATTTAAACTCTTCCTATGAAATATCCATATAATCTTATAAAAATTATTTATTTCCCTGCAAACGCACCCAAACATGTTATTGCTAAGAAAAAAGAAAAAGAAAAAGAAAAAGAAAAAGAAAAAGAAAAAAGATTCTAACGATGCAAATATCCATTGCTAAAACGTTTTGGAGTCTTTTTACTAACATATTATTTTTATTTTCAGTTTTATTTTCCTTTTTTATAGTTTGTCTTTTCCAATAAAAATTATAAAATGTGTTCATTTTATTGAGTGAATTTCCATGAATTTTTTCATTGATAAGAAATATATCAAGATTACAATTATTTTTCATAAAAAAGCCAGAACTATAGTTTAATATTTTGTATTCTTGATAATTTAATTGTAAAATATTAGTTTTATTTTATTCACATTAAATTTTTTATAAAAAAGTTATATTTTAACTCAAAAAATCTTTATTGCACTAAATAAATATAAAAATGTAAAAGAATAATTATAATATTTTACATGTTTAAAAAGTGTTTGTATATAAAAGGGAAAAAAACTGTATTGTTATTGTATTTTTTTTATTTGAAAAAAATGAAAAAAATTGTAAAGAAAAATCATTGAGAACCTCTAAAATATGCTTTCTAAAGTGATCAATAAAAAATTGAAAAACAAGAAAAAAAAACCTTCCATCTTTCTAGATGGGGAAATATTGTGTTTGAACATGAAATTCTAGTTTTCCTTCTTCTAAATTTATTTATTTTTAAACGGAGTATTTTGTTTTCTGAACAACCTTCTAGCTAGTTTTGCAATATTATTAGCAAACTATTAATTTTATTTTATATGAAAAAAATATGTTTATTATTTTACTTAACTGTCTGTATTAATAATTTATTCAAAAATTTTAAAATTGACAAAACTAAAATAAAAACAAAGATTAGAAGGTTTAAACCCCTCTAAAAGAAGCTATTAAAACATTTAATCGATTAAAAATATTGAGTGAAGTATTTGTCTTATAATCTCTACTATTATTAATCTTTACTTAAATCAATTTAATTTCAATTTAGTTTTCTATCAAATTTTGTTCGCTTTCTTTTTATTTCTATTTTTTTGTTTTTTTTTTAAATATAATCTCTTAGTATTTTGTTATTGGAAATTTTACTTTGTTAGTTTTTGTGAATTACATTCAATAAGTTTAGTTTCGAGTTCATGACTAGGATCACGAGTTTTGAACATTAACAATGATTTACCTCATTCTTTTCATAGGTTTTTTATTGATTTTTTTTCTAATCTCATGTTTCAATATTTATTTTATTAAAAATTGATCTTCACGTTTAAATAAGTAAATAATATTGATTTAAATTGAATAATATAGCCGTGAACACATATCAAAACTGCTAATAAGAGAGTAAAACAGGAAAGCATGAAAATGTCGGCAAGGAGAAGGAAAAGGCTATTGAAGCAAAAACAAAAGAGCCAGCGGAAGAATTCTCAAGAGGATTAGAACCACGCAAAAAAAAGTCGCGGCTCCTGCTCCTCCCTGGCTAGACGGTCCTTGTTTACCAAAAGCATCAACCAATACACACAACTTTTGCCTCTACGACTCCGATTTGGTAATGTGATGCTTGGAGTTGCTTTTATACTTATCACAACTTTAAAAGTTATTTAGTTTTTATTATTTAAGTCTACTTTTCATCCCAATTATGGTAAAATTTTAAATTTTAAAATTATAATTTATAATTTTTCTTAAACTTTTTTTCAAATCGTAACGATAATAATTACTACAAAATCAAACACACACTAATAATTGAAGTTGCTTTAATACTGAACACAATTTTGAAAATTGTTTGGTTTTCGTTGCTTCAATATGCTTTTCATCTCAAATTATGGTGAAAACTTAGGTTTGATAAAAACTATAATTTATGGTATCTTTTGTGGCTAAAGTTTAATAAAAATATATTTTTTTACAGTTTTAAAAAATACATGTTTGATTCAAACTACTGTGAACTGAAGTTTTACATGCAAAATAAATAAAAAGCATGTCTTAATGAATTAAAAAAAATATATTATTTTAGTTTCTACAAAACTAATATTTGAAATACAATTACATTTAAAGTCTAGTGCAAAAAATAAAAGCTTTTTGACTAACTAAACAATAAACAAAAGTTTCCACTGTTTTTTAAGTACTCACATGTATTATTCTTCAATAATAATTTTGAAAACCCAATATTGAAATTGAAATTGAAAAGACAACAATAAAAATATTCATTAAAAATCCAATGTTAAAGTTATTTTAAAAGGTCACACTTTAAGTACACAAGTTACAGTGACCCAGTGTATTATGACCTTAAAAATTATCATCATTAAAACCCTCTCGTTAGATAAAACTCATCGACATCAAGTTTAATCATTTTTGTTATCGGTATTATGACAACTAATAATTTTCTATATCTTTCACGATTTTCTGACAATTTTTTTATTCTTTCTTTAACTTAGTGATTGAAAAATGAATAAAATATGAAGTTTTAAATTAAAATGAAATTATTATGAATTTATGGTGAATCATATATTTTCTTTGTATTTTAATGTAGAGATTAATTTCATATAATTAGAGTGTTAAAGGATGTGAATGAAAATAAAAACAATTAAAAAATTTAAAAAAAATTGCATAGAAGATTCATTATTCACATGAACAGTGCTGCCGACCTATATTTTCTTGTTTTTATTAATTATAACTCTTTTATATTTCAAATTTAACAAAATTTATTTTCTTTCATGTGTTATCAAAATTAATGCATATCTTGTAAACATAATAATATGCTTCTCCCTCATCTCTCGCATTATAAAAAGAAAATAACCACTCTCTCATCTATTTTGAAATTAAATTTTTGTCAACTTAATTTCTTACAGATAAAATCATTAAAATTAGGATCGAGGTATAGAAAAAAAAAACTCAAGTAAAAAATATTAATTATATATTGTAAT
>Ga0325414_1009540_pt1 | contig 10213 bp, 5 predicted proteins | sample PopdelMetagenome_8_FD_206183 | JGI IMG/M metagenome (GOLD analysis project Ga0325414, IMG submission 206183) | Populus deltoides microbial communities from Bellville, Georgia, United States - Leaf-PdKOR-R3 | ecosystem: Host-associated > Plants > Phyllosphere > Phylloplane/Leaf | place: USA...
TTAATTATTAAAAAATTAAGGAAAAAAGAGTTTTTAATATAATGCTCATTTCAAAACTATTTACTATAATAGTGTTTTTAATCTTTACTTTCTTTATTTATTTTTTTCTAATTTATTTATTTTTAATATTAGATTTATTAGAGATTGGATTTCATAATTTTTTAATTTATTTTTTACGAGATTATCCCAAACTTATGACCACGATCACAGGTTAATAAGTTAACTTGATTGACTTGAGTGTTTTTTTAAAAAAAAATTTAAATCATCTTTCAATATTGAATTAATTGGAAATTAAGTTTTGTGAAATGTTTTCGATATGCTTTTATAAGGTTATCTTCATCTCGTTATTCAAGTCACGAGTTTTGTACATTAACCTTAGTTGACTTGAGTCATTTATTTGTGTCATTTTTTATCATTTTTTTTTTAATTTTATCTTTCAGCTCTGGGTTGATTAAGAATTGAACTACATAATTTATTTTAATTTTTTTTCTATTGGGTTATTTTAATCTCATGAACCGAGTCGTGGGTTTGATAGATTAACTCAGGTTAATTTTTTTATCTTTTTTAATTTTTTTCAGTTTCATCCTTTAATATTGAATTTATTGGAAATTAAGTTTCATAATTTATTTTGATTTGATTTCTATGGGGTTATCATGATCTCATGACTTAGTATGCAGATTGGTAAGTTAACCTAAATTGATCCGAATCGATGCAATATATTGTCGTCTTAATGTTTATTAAAACAATCTCATATAAAATATTTATTTTAACTTAAACTACATTTTCATCGATCATCCAAATTGTCTTTGGACCCGTCATGACAATCGAGTCATATCAAATCAATTCCTACATAGTTTAAAATTTTCTTTATACCAAAAAAATTTAGCAATGCCTAGATATTGTTTCTTACGTTAAAAAAAAATAAATTTGATCTAACCATCAACACAGCGTGAGACAATGATCTAGTAAAAAATATAAGGGTCATCGATAAAACACCATGTATGTCAAGATTCATTGCACCGTGGATTGTTACGATGTAATGATGTTTTTGCCTTTTACAATACAAGTCAAGGAAGCACAAATCAAGAGGCAAAATGATCTTTTTATAAGGTTCAATTGGCATTACCAAGTTAAATGAGGAAAATATGTTTCTTAATATTTTTGTTGCATAATGGAATTACTAATTTACTCTTAAAAAGTAAAATTAGGGGTTAAAAGTTTTTTTTTTTTACCTTTCATCTTTTTATGCACAATATAATTACTTAACTACCCTTGAAATTTTATTATCTTGAACATGTGTCCAAGTGTGTTTTAATCATTTTAATATGACTTTTTATAATTATCAAATAGATTTAGCGAGAATTGAATGTTAACATATATGTTAAAGGAAAAGGTGGTTGGCGTATATAACGCATGAGCTAACGAGTGAGAAAAGAATGCACTTTTCAAGCAATGCTTGGAGGAGCCTTCAACAGTTAAACACCACCTTCTATAATGGCGTTAGGAGTGGTGCATCGAGATCTTACCAGTTGTTGTGGGGTGTCGACGATGGTCCAATAATGTTGCTCAAATGGATTATTTTCTTCTTCTCCCCCTTTTTTTGATCTTTTGTAAATACAAAAGTTTCTTTTCATTTGTTTTTTTGTATACAATTTGATCCTTATTTTTTTTAGAGTTACTTATTATTTTTTTATCTTTTGTAAATTAATTTTATTCTTCAATTTCATCCCTCATCATTTGATTTCATTTCATTTTTATATCAAATTTGATCTTTATTTTTTAATTATTATTTTTTTTATCCTTTTCATGATTGAATTTTATTCTTAATTTCATCCCTTTCTTTCTTTTATCTTTTTCCTAATTGAATTTTGATTTCAATTTCATCTCTCAATATTTTATTTTGATTTATTTTTATGTCAAATTCATTCCCCTTTCTTTTTATTACTATTTATTTTTTTACCCTTTCTTTATTGCTTTTTTCCCTTGCAATTTCATTCCTCATTATTTAATGATTAATAATTTCACTTCATTATTTTTAGGGTTTTCCTTCGACAGGTTAGTCTCGAGCTTCTAACCAGGGTCACGAGTTTTGAATATTAACATGGGTAGACTTCTGTCATTTTTCTGAGGTTCTTTTTTAAATCTGATTTTTTTCAATCTCATCTTTTAACGTTTGATTTATTAGAAATTGGTCGTCGTGTTTTTTTTCACTTTCATTTCTATGGGGGTTATTCCAATCATATACCCATGAGCTTAATTTGAAGAAGTCTTGTAAAATAAACCCAAATTGACCAAGATTGCATAAATTAGAAGTATAGGGACTACATTGAAAAAAAAAGGGACCTTAAATGAAATCATGTGTAACACCAATTATGGTTTAAAAGGAAATGTTATAAAGCCAAAACAATGTCGATTAGAAGGTGGAAGACAACCCCTTCTTCTCCCTTATGATACATGCATGTTTTTTTTTTTGTCTGTTTTACTTTTTTTTTCTAGTACTTTTACTTTTTTTTTCTAGTACTTTTAGGGCTACTTGGGGGGCCATTTTCTCTCTCTCACATAAGCATTAATGACCAAGAGACACCATTCTTTTCCTTGCACTTGTACATCATTTTCAACCAAAGACACTTTATTGCCTCTATGTGGTGGTAATATGTGGTGGTAAAAAAATATGTGCTAAAGAAGCCTTTGTACAATCATTCTTTGAAATAGTGCTTTATTTATTTATTATTTCCTTTTTAATTTTTTTTCTCAATCAATGCTCTTTTTTTTTTTTCTATATTATCCTTTAGCATTGCATTGTCTACTCTCATGCACAGATCATAAGTTTGGCGGGTTAACCTAATTGACTCGTTTTTTTTTCTTAATTAATTTTTTTTAAATCCATGCTTTTTTTTTTAATTTCATCATTGAATATTTGATTTTGTGTTTATTAGGTTGTCACAATCTCATGATATGAGTCATTGGTTTGAAGGATTAACCCGGTTGACTCGAGTTTTTTCTCTTTTTTCTTAGTTGACTTTTTTTCAATCAATGCATTTTTTTTTTCATTTTATCCTTTAACATTGAATTTACTTTTATTAGATTGTCTCACTCTTATGATATAGGTTATGAGTTTTGTTGGTTAACCTAGTTTACTCAAGTTTTTTCTCTTTTTCTTAAATGACTCCCCCCCCCCCCCCCGATCTCATCATTTAATATTAGGTTGATTGAGAATTAGATTTTATGATTTATTTTAGTTTGATTTATATTAGAGTATCCTGACCTTATGACCTAAGAATTGTGTTTAGTGAGTTGACCTGAATTAACTTGAGTCTTTTTTTGTGTTCTTTTTTTTTAATTGAATTATTTTTCAATTTCATAATTTAACATTAATCAGTTGAGAATTGAGCTTTATAATATGTTTTGATTTTATTTCTATGGGAATAAGACCATAATCGTGGATTTTGGTAAGTTAACCCGAGTTAAATCAGGTTATTTTTTATTTTTTTATAAAGTATCCCAGTCTCATGGACCAGGTCATGGGTTCTTTAATATTGAATTTGTTTTTTATTGGGTTATCCTAGTCTCATAACCCTCATTATGAGTTTGACGAATTAACTCAATTGACTCAGGTTTTTATTTTTATTTTTCTTAATTGCCTCCCCTCAAATTTCATCATTTAATATTATGTTTTATTAGTAATTCGGCTTCATGATTTATTTTAATTTTTTTATTAGATTATTACGACATCATGACCCGAGAATAGTGCTTAGTGGGTTAACTTAGTTCATTTTTTTAAAATTTCATCATTTAACATTGGGTTCAACAATATCAGTTGGAAATTAAGCTTCATAATTTTATTTTATTTTTGCTTTCTATGGAGTTATCTCAGTCTCATGATCAAGGTTGTTAAGTTGACAGGTTAACCTAGGTTAAATCAGGTCATTTTTCTTATTTTATTTTTATAAGATTATCTTGATCTCATGACATACGTCATATGTTTGGCGGATTGACTCGGTTCGTTCTTTTATGTTTTTTTTAACTAATTTATTTTTTTAATCTCATCCTTCAACATTGAATTGATTGAGAATTAAGCTTTGTAATTTGTTTCAATTTGATTTCTATAGGGTTATGCCAGTCTTATGACCTAGGTTGCTGGTTTGGAAGGTTAACTTGGATGATTTTCTTAGGTCTTTTTTTTTAATTGATTTTTTTTTAATTTGCAATATGTACTGTATTTAGAAAAAGATAAATGAAAGGGAGTTAAGGAAAATAACGAGAATGAAGGAAAATTAAATAATTAACCTTGTTAATTTGACCAAATATTTCAATAAAAAAAACTTTTAAAAATTGAATTTTTTGATTCTTAAGACTATCTCTCCCCTTTTATCTCCTGAAAACTCTTCCTACAAATTATCCATGTAATCTTATATAAAAATTACCTAACTTTCTTTTCTCAAACCAAAGAAAAAAAATTTATTTATTTCCCTCCATGTGTACCAAACATGTGAAGTTATTGTTACCAACAACAATTGGAATTGTTTAGGTTTAATTTTGTTTAACTAATTATTTGAGATAAATATAAATTGTTGTAATATATGTAATCCTATCACTAAAAAATTTCATGCATGTAGAATAAACATTAATCTTTTTAAAAAAGCAATTGACATGCATGTAAAGGGAGAAATATATCAAATATAATGTTTAGTATTGAAGCACCCAGAATTTAATTTAGATAAAAACTTTGTTGTTATTAAGAATTAATCATTTATCTTAAAGAATTATTGCTTTTGACTTAGTACACATAGATTGAATGAATGCAATCATTTTCTCAGGATTTCAATAATATCATCTTGACTAGTTGCATTATTTATGAAGGTCCACGTACTAGGAAAACAAACTTAAAAGCTCTCTATGAGAAAAGCTAAACCTAAGCTCTAGAATGATTAAAAAAGCAACATAGTTGAAATGCTGGAAAGAAGGTAGAAAAGGTACTACTTGGTATGTAAAACATCTTCCATTTAATCCCTTATCCTGCAACACATGCGCCAGCAATTGGGAAGAGCCCGCACCTTTCAGGAGGCGTGTGCGGGCTCCTTTAACTATCAAACACCGTGTTCTGCGGCTGCGTTTGAAGGGACACATTGAGAGCTTTCCAGTGGTGCTACTTGTGGTGGTAGAAGATGGATGATGTGGCTCCAGTGGATCTTTTTTTTTTTCACTTTCCACTTTTCTGTATTCTTCTCTTTGTTAAAGTACACAAGCTTCCTTTTATTTCTCTTTTTATACAATATGATCCTCATCCTTTTGATTTCCAGCTGTTTTGTTTTTTTATCTTTTATATATATATTTTTTCCAGTTTCATCCCTATCATTTGATTTTATTTGGTTCTCACTCTTTTGATTTCTCATTTATTTTAGTTTTTATCTTTTGTATTTTTTTGTAATATCGTCCCTATCATTTGATTTCATTCATTTTTTATTTCAAATTTGATATTCATTCTTTTAATTTTCTATCTACATAGATTTTTTGTTTTTTTTTTCAATTTTATCATTCATCATTTAATTTCATTTCGTTTTTTTATTTCAAACTTGGTTCTCATTCTTTTCAGTGTTATTTATTTTATTTTTATCATTTTCCTAATTCAATCTTGTTTTTGATTCCGTCCCTCAATATTAGAGATTGCAATTTAATTCGACCCTAATGGATGCAACCCTGCCTCAAATGGGATGGTGTTTTTGGGATAGTTAACTTACTCGATAAGTAATGAATATGGTGTCAATATTATCAAAACTTACCCGAAAACCACTCGAACCTAACCCAAAATGTATATTTATATATATTTTATAATATATTTATATATTGACATAAAACACCTATGTGGAATACTTATTAATTTATAGTTTAACAATTTGATACACACACTTCAATTTTATATATATGTAATTTATTTTTTATTTAATAATAAACAATTGTTGCATAATTGATATCTATATAGATAAATAATTTCATCCCTCAATATTAGGGATGACAATTAAATCCGGACTTGATGGATACCAACCCAAACATGTCTTTTTTTTTTTTTTTTTTATGGTTACTTTACTCAATAGATAATGTATAGATATTATCAAAATCGACCCAAAACTCGCCCAAACTTAACATGAAATGTATATTTATATTATATAAATATATTTGTTGAATATTTTTATTTTAATGTGATATCATATATACATATTTTAATATTGAGATAAAATATAATTTCATAATTTATTACACACAGACTCCCCCCCCCCCCAAATATATATATATATATATATACACCCAAAATCCGATTAATAGTTTATTGATATCTAAATTCTTACCTGGTAGGTAACATGTATGTTATGAATATCAAAAAATCTGACATGCAAATAATCATTAACATCCATACTCAATGTTTGATTTTAATTTAGTTTTTTGTCAAATTTTATCTACTTTCTTTTTATTTTTCTTTTTTATGTTTAAATTTTTTTATCGCTTTTTTTTCAAATATCATCTCTCAGTGTTTTGTTATTGAGAATTTTACTTCGTTATTTTTTGTGGTTTACCTTCAATGAGTTTAGTTTCGAGCTCATGACTAGGGTTACGAGTTTTGAATATTAACAATGATTGACCTCATTATTTTTTTAGGTTCTTTATTGATTTTTTTTGCCAATCTTATACTTCATTATTTGTTTTATTAGAAATTGATTTTCATGTTTTTTTTCTGCTTTCTGTTCTATGAGATTATCTCAATCTTATACTCATAGTCGTGAAATTAACAGATTAACTCAATTTGATCACTATTATCTTTTTTTCATTGTTTTTTCTTAATTTTTTTTTCAATTTTTTTTTAATATTGAATTGTTTGATAATTGAGTTTTCAATTTTTTGGATGGATTTAGGTCTATTTTTTAAACTTTTTTTCTTTATATTTTTTTTATTCATATTATCAAAATTATACGAGCTTATTAACTCGGGTCAAGTCAATGAACTAAGTTTTTTTTTTTAAAACACTTGTATGACTTTGAGTTTCTTTTATGATGAAAAAAAAATTAGGTCTAACTCGGGATGTTACACTAAAAACCTATCTAGTTTAGACTATATGGTATTTTTATATCTTCAAACAAGGCAACTACATGTACTGTGTTTGGAAGAAGATGAAGGAAAGGGAAATTAAGGAAAGCGACGAAAATGAAGGAAAATTAAATAATTAACCTTATCAATTTAATCAAAAGTTTTTAATAAAAAAACTTTTAACCTTTCTCACCCCAATTATAATCTTATAAAAATTATTTATTTCCCTGCAAACGCACCCAAACATGTTATTGCTAAGAAAAAGAAAAAGAAAAAGAAAAAGAAAAAGAAAAAAGATACTAACGATGCAAATATCCATTGCTAAAACGTTTTGGAGTCTTTTTACTAACATATTATTTTTATTTTCAGTTTTATTTTCCTTTTTTATAGTTTGTCTTTTCCAATAAAAATTATAAAATGTGTTCATTTTATTGAGTGAATTTCCATGAATTTTTTCATTGATAAGAAATATATCAAGATTACAATTATTTTTCATAAAAAAGCCAGAACTATAGTTTAATATTTTGTATTCTTGATAATTTAATTGTAAAATATTAGTTTTATTTTATTCACATTAAATTTTTTATAAAAAAGTTATATTTTAACTCAAAAAATCTTTATTGCACTAAATAAATATAAAAATGTAAAAGAATAATTATAATATTTTACATGTTTAAAAAGTGTTTGTATATAAAAGGGAAAAAAACTGTATTGTTATTGTATTTTTTTTATTTGAAAAAAATGAAAAAAATTGTAAAGAAAAATCATTGAGAACCTCTAAAATATGCTTTCTAAAGTGATCAATAAAAAATTGAAAAACAAGAAAAAAAAACCTTCCATCTTTCTAGATGGGGAAATATTGTGTTTGAACATGAAATTCTAGTTTTCCTTCTTCTAAATTTATTTATTTTTAAACGGAGTATTTTGTTTTCTGAACAACCTTCTAGCTAGTTTTGCAATATTATTAGCAAACTATTAATTTTATTTTATATGAAAAAAATATGTTTATTATTTTACTTAACTGTCTGTATTAATAATTTATTCAAAAATTTTAAAATTGACAAAACTAAAATAAAAACAAAGATTAGAAGGTTTAAACCCCTCTAAAAGAAGCTATTAAAACATTTAATCGATTAAAAATATTGAGTGAAGTATTTGTCTTATAATCTCTACTATTATTAATCTTTACTTAAATCGATTTAATTTCAATTTAGTTTTCTGTCAAATTTTGTTTATTTTCTTTTTATTTCTATTTTTTTGTTTTTTTTCAAATATAATCTCTTAATATTTTGTTATTGAGAATTTTACTTCGTTAGATTTTGTGATTTATGTTCAATAAATTTAGTTTCGAGTTCATGACTAGGATAACAAGTTTTGAACATTAACAATGATTTACGTCATTCTTTTCATAGGTTTTTTTATTGATTTTTTTTCTAATCTCATGTTTAAGTATTTATTTTATTAAAAATTGATCTTCACGTTTAAATAAATAAATAAATAAATAATATTAATTTAAATTGAATAATATACACGTGAACACATATCAAAACTGCTAATAAGAGAGTAAAACAGGAAAGCATGAAAATGTCGGCAAGGAGAAGCAAAAGGCTATTGAAGCAAAAACAAAAGAGCCAGCGGAAGAATTCTCAAGAGGATTAGAACCACGCCAAAAAAGTCGCGGCTCCTGCTCCTCCCTGGCTAGACGGTCCTTGTTTACCAAAAGCATCAACCAATACACACAACTTTTGCCTCTATGACTCCGATTTGGTAATGTGATGCTTGGAGTTGCTTTTATACTTATCACAACTTCAAAAGTTATTTAGTTTTTATTATTTAAGTCTACTTTTCATCTCAATTATGATAAAATTTTGAATTTTAAAATTATAATTTATAATTTTTCTTAAATTTTTTTTTAAATCGTAACTATAATAATTACCACAAAATCAAACACATATTAATAGTTGGAGTTGCTTTTATACTGAACACAATTTTGAAAATTGTTTGGGTTTCGTTGCTTCAATATGCTTTTCATCTCAAATTATGGTGAAAACTTAGGTTTGATAAAAACTACAATTTATGGTATCTTTTGTGGCTAAAGTTTAATAAAAAAATATTTTTTTACGGTTTTAAAAAATATATGTTTGATTCAAATTACTGTGAACTGAATTTTTACATGCAAAATAAATAAAAAGCAGGTCTTAATCAATTAAAAAAATGTTATTTTAGTTTCTATAAAACTAATATTTGAAATACAATTATATTTAAAGTCTAGTGCAAAAAGTAAAAGCTTTTTGACTAACTAAACAATAAACAAAAGTTTCCACTGTTTTTGAAGTACTCACATGTATTATTTTTCGATAATAATTTTGAAAACCCAATGTTGAAATTGAAATTAAAAAAATAATAATAAAAATATTCATTAAAAATCCAATGTTAAAGTTATTTTAAAAGGTCACACTTTAAGTGCACGGGTCACAGTGACCCAGTGTATTATGACCTTAAAAATTATCATCATCAAAACCCTCTCGTCAAATAAAACTCATTGACATCAAGTTTAATCATTTTTGTTATCGTATTATGACAACCAATAATTTTCTATATCTTTCATGATTTTCTGACAATTGTTTTCTTCTTTCTTTAACTTAGTGATTGAAAAATGAATAAAATATAAACTTTTAAATTAAAATGAAATTATTATGAATTTATGGTGAATCATATATTTTCTTTGTATTTTAATGTAGAGATTAATTTCATATAATTAGAGTGTTAAAGGATGTGAATGAAAATAAAAACAATTTAAAAATTAAAAAAAAAATTGCATAGGAAATTCACTATTCACATGAACAGTGTTGCCGACCTATATTTTCTAGTTTTTATTAATTATAACTCTTTTATATTTCAAATTTAACAAAATTTATTTTCTTTCATGTGTTATCAAAATTAATGCATATCTTGTAAACATAATAATATACTTCTCCCTCGTCTCTCGCATTATAAAAAGAAAATAATCACTCTCTCATCTATTTTGAAATTAAATTTTTGTCAACTTAATTTCTTACAGATAAAATCATTAAAATTAGGATCGAGGTATAGAAAAAAAAAACTCAAGTAAAAAATATTAATTATATATTGTAAT
>Ga0325414_1009545_pt1 | contig 10207 bp, 13 predicted proteins | sample PopdelMetagenome_8_FD_206183 | JGI IMG/M metagenome (GOLD analysis project Ga0325414, IMG submission 206183) | Populus deltoides microbial communities from Bellville, Georgia, United States - Leaf-PdKOR-R3 | ecosystem: Host-associated > Plants > Phyllosphere > Phylloplane/Leaf | place: USA...
TCTAGCAATTAAAATAAACAATCATATGAAATAAGCATAGGAAAACAAACATATTCATTCATCATATAAACTGAAAAGAAAAGGTAAAATAGATCTCACAGCTCTTGAAATCCGAAGGTTTCTGTGTCCTTGCAACCAAGAAAAAGAGTTTAGCCTTCAGTATCTATTGAACAACTAATCAAAAAGAAACAAGAATGCATGATTTCGAGTTTTTAGAGGAAATTGTGTGTTTTTCTTCTCTTTTCTAGCCGCCCCTCTTTCCTTTCTCTCTTTCTTTTTATTTCCTAAGAAACCCTAATCCCTTTCCTACAAAATAATCATTTCCTAAATAGACAATTTACATTTAAGTATTTCAACAACTATTTTCCTAAAAAAAGAGAAATAGCCTTGTATAAAATCTTTAATCTTCAAGCTTTCCTAAATAGCTGAAATAAAGACTTCGATGTCGGTTTGGATGCTTTGAGAAGTACTTTGGACTTGTTTGTTCACAAAACCTGTTTTCTGACAGAATTCATGTGTCATCTTAGAAAAATCATATCTCTGTCATATAAGCTCTTCTTCTGCTGAAATTGGATCAGATTATAGGTCTTCGAGTTAGAAATCCAAAACAATTGAATTTGCTTCTAATGGACTTCTGTAACTCAAGATATTCAAGTTGGAATGGCCAAAGGTCAACACTTGCAGAATGCAAGATTTTTCTTTGAAGGCTATGATTTCCATGCTCTTTCTCTTTTTATTTTTCTTACTATATATGTATAGAAAGGTATAGATGTTAGTTTTCTAATGCCACTGGAATCATTTCATTTCGACCTTTGGAGCTCAAGTTCTGCACAAAACATCGATTAGAGGTCAAATCTGTCAATTATCTTCAATTTACTGCCTTTTCAATCTTTCATCCAAAAGTGCCTTCAAAACATAAAATAAAAAATATCAAGGCATTTTATATATAAAACATAGGCAAAATACTAGGTAAATGTGGGTAAAACTATCGAATAATATGGTTGCATCAACATGCATTGACAAACCTATTAATAACCTTATATAACCCAAAAATATTCCTGAGCTTATATTAATCATCTCGAGCAAGGAGAAAGTTAGATTATAACCAAAAGAAGGAGTGTCCTTGATGTTGCGTCTTCGAGGCTACAGGGGCATGCTCTTAGTACTCAATTTCCTTGGCGTTTCTCATGTCGAGGTTTGTTGGCAAGCTGCGTCGAGTGCAGATTCATCCCTCCATGGCATGCGAGGGGCAAGTGCCCCTCGAGCCCAGCTTGTTCCCAAGTCGTTCTCTTAGGGAGGTTTCGACAATTATCTTTCTGTAGGTTCACCTACAGAAACCTTGTTATGATTTCTCTTTCCTCTAAATGACAAGGTTCAGTGGACTTCTCACAACGTTGCCAGTAGCAAATCACCCACGTCACCGCAAAGAAGACCTAAGATAAACTCTCCTTACTTAATGAACTTATTAACACCAAAATCGATATTTTTCATGGTCGCAATCGATGTCAACTGATACTCTCTTTCTATCAAAATTTACCCACTTTCTCTCTTCTATCTCAAACTAGGGACTGAAAAATAAGAAAAATAAGGTTTTCCAGCAAAATTAAATTTTTACAAAATTTAGGATTGGAAGGTTTAATTTAAAAGTAGGACGACCAAAGAGAATGTTTTAACCTAATTATGAATTGACACTTATTTTCTTTGTTTTTTTACTCTAGTGCTTCTTTCCATTTTACCGATGAGATCCAAGCACCAGAGGATCCATTGGAAGTTCCGGTTGGTCTAGTTACAAGGCTTAGAGCTAAGAGATTCAAATAGGCTTTCGATGGACTTCTTCAAGATATGTTAGCTAAGGTGGACTTCAAGAGGATATTAAATAATGAGGAGAAAACCGTGATTAATCTTATTCATGTTCAAGAGGGGCTTATTGGTGGAACCAAGACCATTACACAAGGATTGGGAGAAGAATACTAGATTCGGACAGTTTGACATTTTGCTACCCTTTTTATCATAACTAGAGCTACAGGTCGAATTTTGAGGTGCTTTTAGTTGGGTTGGAAACTAGAGTTCCATACCTTTCCAACGGTATATGGCATGCCATTTAACTCTTTAAGAAGAGAGAGAATCATCCGTTTGAAATTGGGCTTTGTTGTTGCCAAACAGAATGCGAAAATAACCAAACTTGTCTTATTAAATTAGTTGAGCTATTAAACTTTCTTTATTTTAGGAGGAAACACTTGTTGGGTTTCAGACTTGTTTATTTTAATTAGTTTGGGCTAGTTTTAGCTTGTTGATTATTATTTAAATTGGCTTTATATATGACCCATTAGGGAAACTAGGGTTTTTGGCTTGCAGTATAAATACTCTTGAGAATAATTTTCAGCACACTTTTTTTTGCCTAATAATATTCTGATTTTTGCCAACCTTTGGCTGTTAATCTAGGTTCTTGATTCAACTTTCAACTCTTCAAAGAATTGACCAATCTTTGTTGTGAATTTATTTTTTTTTTTTGCTCATCTTCAGGTATAGGCGTTGTGATTGGGTTAGTTTATAGTCTTGTTGCCTTGGAGCAGGTCTTCCATTGTGATAAGCTCATCCTATTTTCAGCAAACTTGGATTAGATAGATCTTGGGTTTGCGAATTCCATTAAATTCTGCTAGGGTTCGCATCAGTTGGTATCAGAGTAGATCTAATCACAAGTTATATCCTTCAATTTGTGTCTTTTGTTTCTTGATATTTTTTCTCTCTTGATTAGTTTCAGCCACATATATTAAAAAATAAATAGGGTTCTTGTATCCTCTTGAATTGTTGAACAAAAAATCATAAGGTAGTGTTCTTGTTGAATTCTTGATCTTGCCACAATATATACATAAAAAAAAGTGTATTCTTGAATTTTTCTTCTTGATTGCTGAATTGGTATACAAAGAAAAAGGGTTTGATCTTGAAAATTTGATTGTTGCCACAAAAAAATAAAAGAAAAAAAATCAACATTCTAGAGTTTGGCCGAAAGCTATGGAAATAATTTGTCATTGCTTGATTTAATTTTCAGTTTGGATAGTAAATCTCTTTAGTATTGTTAGTTCCATTCAGTTTATTTCGCATCTTCAAATCGTCTTATTACTTGCACAAATTTGCATTGCTACTCATGAATTTGTCATCGTAGTTTTGTTTTGTTAATTTCGTAAATTTCTTGCTTCTTGAGTCTATATCAAATTTATAAATTCACTGCGTTGTTGGTTGCTTTTTTGAATTATTGCTAAGTGATTTCAAGAACTAAAGAAAGAAAATTTGAGTGGAAATAGGCATAGGGAGCATATTAGAGTAAAAAGCCTATAAATTTATGTGAAACACGAGTGTGTGAGGTGTTATTTTTATTGCTAACGATTTTCGTGCAGGCTTAAAAAAGAAAAAAAATAATGTCTTCTAATAGGGTGCCATAGAAGAAGGGTGAAATCTTAAAAGATAGGCTTTCGAGAATATAACAACAGATGGAATTTATGTTTGGTGAGCTGATGACTAGGATTGAAAAATTGGAGACTAGGTCTAATGGGGGACGTAGTAAAAAAGGTAGAGAAGCTAGGAAGGAGGATAATGTTGTTGGAAATTCTGCAGAAGAAGCTAGGGATGATCTTAACCGTGGTAATGGGTTCCGTACACATAGGGGAGATATATATGAGAATTGGCCAAGGAGAGGACATATTTGGCCACATAAGGATTTTGAGTATAGAGGGGATTTTTATGATTTGGGTGAGGTAGACCGAAATTTAGGTAGTATTAAGTTAAAAATCCCAGCCTTTAAGGGAAAACATGATCTGAAAGCTTACTTAGATTGAGAAAACAAGGTGGAGATGATTTTTAACATCCATAGATACTCTGAAGAAAAGAAGGATAAGTTAGTTGTAATGGAGTTTACTAATTATGTCATGGTTTGGTAGGAGAGATTGGTTGTAGAAAGAAAAAGGAATAGAGAAAGACCAGTTAGCACGTGAGAAGAGTTGAAGACAGTAATGAAGAAGAGGTATGTTCCTAAAAACTATTATAAGGAGTTGTTTAATCGCTTACAAATGATTACACAGGGTAATAGGAGTGTGGATCAGTATTAGAAAGAATTAGAGGTGGCCATGATTGTTACTATGTCTAGGTTTTTGAATGGTTTGAATAGAGACATAGCTAATGTTGTGGAGTTGCAATCTTATGTTGAATTGGAAGAGTTAGTGCATTTGGCCATTAAGGTTGAAGGACAGTTGAAAAGGAAGGGTAGTACAATCTGGAGCTTATTCATGGGTCTTTTTTAGGTTGGAAGTTGAATTATAAGAGAGAGGGTAGTGCGCCATCGAAGTCCTTGGTGACTTCTAAAGTTGTCGAACCTACCTCCATAAAGAAGCAGGTTTTAGATAATGATAAAAAACTTAAGGGAGAAGTCCAACCGAAGCGTAATCGTGATATAAAGTGTTTCAAGTGTCAGGGATTGGGACACTATGCATCAGAGTGTGCAAATCATCGAGTTATGATTCTAAGGGATGATGGAGAGATTGTGTCCACTAGTGAAGAGTCTGATTGTGATGAGATGCCACCACTTGAGGATGCTAATGATTTAGAGTATTGTTGGTGATAAAGTTTAGGTGATTAGAAGGTCGCTTAGTGTTCAGACTAAGGAGGATGATGTGGAGCAATAAAGGGAGAACATCTTCCATACTAGATGCCTAATTAACGATAAGGTATGTAGTATGATCATTGATAGTGGTAGTTGTACTAATGTTGCTAGTGTTACTTTGGTTAGAAAGTTGAGATTGAGAGGATGATGTGGAGCAATAAAGGGAGAACATCTTCCATACTAGATGCCTAATCAACGATAAGGTATGTAGTATGATCATTGATAGTGGTAGTTGTACTAATGTTGCTAGTGTTACTTTGGTTAGAAAGTTGAGATTGAATACCATAAAACATGAGAGGCCTTATCAGCTTCAATGGTTGAATGAATATGGTGTTGTTAGGGTGAATAGACAGGTAATGATTTTTTTCAGTGGGCAAAGTATAAGGATGAAGTGTTATCTAATGTTGTGCCTATGCATGCTACTCATCTGTTATTAGAGAGGCCTTGGCAATTTGATAGAAAAGCCAAGCATGATGGATTTAAGAACAAGTATTAATTGGAGAAGGATGGTAGAATTTATACACTTGTCCTACTAACACCAAAGTAAGTGTATGAAGATCAAATTTAGTTGAGGAAAAGCTATGAGGATGAGCACTCAGATTCGACTAAAATGGAAGAACAAGTCGAACAACATGGTGAGAATGTGAGGAAGAGTGAAAATAAAGTGAGCCATGAGTTGAAAACAAAAGGGGACAAAGTTTCGAGCCTTAGGAAATTAGGGGAAGGTCACAACCGAAAAGAAAAAAAAATAGAAAGGAGGTCGAGAGTGGAGAGAAGAAAGTAAGGGTGAGAAAAGAAGAGTGTGTAGAAAAAAGTGGGGGAAAACCTTAATTTCTTCGCAAATTCTAATGATCTTAAACATGCTTATCTTTCTAAATTGCCTATGAATTTACTTGTGTATAAGGAAGCATACTTTTAACTCTGATAATTTGGATTCTTGTGTTCTAAGTGTTGTTAAAGTTCTTTTACAGGAATTTAAAGATGTCTTTTTAGAAAAGATTCTTAGTGGCTTGCCACCAATTAGGAGAATTGAATATCAAATCGACTTTGTTCTAGGAGCATCCATACCATATGGGTTAGCATATAGGAGCAATCCCGAAAGTCCAATGACAAGTGGAGGAGTTGATGTCGAAAGGATACATTCGTGAGAGCATGAGTCCTTGTGCAATTCTCGTGCTTCTTATCCCAAAGAAAGATAAGACTTGATGAATGTATGTCAATTGTAAGGCTATCAATAAAATTACTGTAAAGTATCGACATCCTATTCCCAGATTAGATGATTTGTTGGATGAATTGTATGATTCTAAAATATTTTCAAAAATTTATTTAAAAAATGGTTATCATCAAATTAAGATGAAAGAAGGGAATTAAATATGCCTTTTGGACTTACTAATGCACCTAGTACTTTTATTAGGTTGATGAATCATGCTTTGTGTGCTTTCATTGGTAAGCTTGTAGTTGTCTGATTAGTACTTAAAATTGCATTTTTATCAAGGTTTTATATCATCATTTTGCACTTAAAGTATCAATAACTCCTTAACTAGAACATGTTTTATAATAACATGTCTAATAATATAAGATACATTTAATTTATGGTAAATGTTCATCTTAAATGCAGGCCTATCACATAAATCAAAGGATTGATTGATGAGTTTAACTACTGAAATTGAGAAGACAAAGAGAGGGCTAAGCTTAAAAAAAGAAATGTTGGTTTAGTCCAAACTGGAACACCATTCGGTTATTGGATCATAACTAGAGCTATAGAACTTGGATTTAGGTCTGGTTTATATGTATGGAAAGCTAAGACATAGGCCTAAGACTTTCATGAGAGTCCAAGATTTAAAAGTGCCATTTTCGAGTTCAAATGGTAGCAACAACGGAGAAGTCAGAATCTGTCATGCAGCCCAGACACTGTTCAGTGTTCAGCCCATATCTCGAGTTTTAGAAGTCCAAAAACACCGATTCTTGTTTTGTTGGAAAACTGAGACAATTTCCTAGAACTTTCATGAAGACTTTATGTTCAAATTCTGATGTTAGCAATGATGTTTTCTGCAGACAAGAAGATAAGGAATGTTACCAAGTCAAGAGGTGGCCACCCACCCAACAATTAGTCATGAAATCAATAGTTCTAAATTTTGGCCTATAAAAGGAGGCATTTGCCATACATTTAGGTATCTTGGTTTTCAGATCAAGATCATTTCCTTACTTGCTTTCTTTCTTTATAGTTTTAATGTTCTAGTTTTATTTCATGTTATAGTTTCATTAATATCTTGTTTATGCCTTTCATTTCCTTTACTATACCTATATAATTATGTTCTCATCTTGTTTATCTATGTTTCTCTTATTCATAATGTTCAACTAAGTTTATTATGTCAAGGTGAAAAGGTTACATTAATGGTGTAAGAATATAAGTATAGTGTAAACTCAACATGGACTTTAATGTTTGATACTAACATGTTTTGTATTTGTTATCTTATTCACTCTTAATACTTTGCTTGTTAAATGATTAATCTAGATTTATATTGTATAACTCCTGGTACAACAAATACTTGATCCTTTCATAACCAACTGTATAGTATAACCGACACATGTGTTATGAAAGAAACTTGATTTGTTGTTAACATAAATTAACATCATAAATACCTGACAACATTTACAAGTATTAGCATTATTCGAATAAGATAACTAATGTAATCATGTTAACAATTTATAAACTGATTGGAACCTCCTTTGTGTGTGGTTTTCAGTTGAGTAATAAAAGGAGTTTATACTATACTTATTTAAAATACCATTAGTGGATCCTCTAACCTTGACAATTGTTTTATCCTTGTTTAATCTTTTCATCATTATCACATCTCAAAGTTCTCTTCAACATCAATATCATTTTATTATTTGTAATTTATATAGTTCACCTCTCGTGGTTCGACTCCGGTCTTGCCGGGTTATTTATTACTTCGACACTCCTGCACTTGGGATAAGACATCAATCTTTTGATCATGTCAAATTTTTAGCGCCCTTGCCGGGGAGATAAATTCTTATATAAATTATAATATTTATTTTATTTTTTCTTTTCACTTTTCATTTTATTTAACGTTTGTTTCTTTTGTTTTGCTTCCTTCTTTTCTCTTCCTACACGTGTATGAGAGTTTGGTCACGTACATTAAGTGGTAGACTTTGTAGGATATCCTCATCATTTTAAGAAAATATGGCCGAAGAAGATAACCGGTCGCTTCATAATGAGAATAATTAGAATAACCGTGTTAGAATACTTAGAGACCATATGAATCCCACAAGAACAAGTGCACCCTCATGCATAGTTTTCCCCCCTAATACATCTCATTTTAATTTTAAGCCAGACATTATTCAACTTTTATCTTATTTTCATGGCTTAGATCTAGAAAATCCATACTTGCATTTGAGGGAATTTGAGGAGGTTTGTAACACCTATAATGACTTAAATTGTAGCATGAACACCATCAGATTAAAGTTTTTTCCTTTTTCATTAAAAGATAAAGCTAAAACATGGCTACAAAATCTTAGCTCAGGATCCATTTGTGCTTGGGATGAAATGCAACAACAATTTTTAAAGAAGTTTTTTCCGACTCACAGAACAAACTCTTGCAAACAACAAATCATCATTTTCACTCAAAAACCAGGAGAAACATTTTACCAATGTTGGGATAGGTATCGAGATTTGCTTTAATACTTGCCCTCATCATGGTTTTGAAACTTGGAGATTGGTTTCACATTTTTATGAAGGGTTGAGATCTAAAGATAGACAAATGGTGGAATTGATGTGCAATGAAACTTTTGAAGATAAAGAGCCTAATGAAGCAATGGAGTACCTAAATTTGTTAGTTGAAAATGCTCAAAATTGGACTTTACAAGCACTTATGAGGCACCAAGTAAAACTCAACCTCATACATCTAGTGGAGGAATGTACAACCTTAGGGAAGATCATGACCTCCAAGCCAAGTTTGCATCTTTAGCTAGAAAAGTTGAGGCACTAGAATTGAAAAGGAGTGGTCAATTAAAATCTATTCAAGATATTGTGTGTCAAATCTGTGAAACCAATGAACATGTAACCAATGACTATCCAACTTTTCCTTCTTTCAAGGAATGCCTCCATGAACAAGCCCATGCTTTAAACAGTTTCCAAAGGTCCAATCATAACCCATACTCGCAAACATACAACCCTAGTTGGAGAAATCACCCAAATTTCAGTTGGAAGAGTGGTAACAATAATGCACAAACTTCACAGCCATCATTTCAAGCACACCATGATTTCCAAAATTCTCATGGATATGCACCTCCTTATGCTCCACCTCCTAGAAGAAATCTTGAGGAAACATTGCATGCATTCATTGAAAAGCAAGAGACAATCAACACTCAACTTGCTCAAAGCATGACAGATTTTAAAGATACTTTTGCAAAATTCACATCTGCTCTCAGTTTTCAGGAGAAAGGTAAGTTTCTATCTCAACCACTGTAAAATCTCAAGAGGCAATACAATGCAAATGCAAGTAGCTATGAAAGCCAACGCATGGATCAAGTCAAATCAATCATCACTCTTCGCAGTGGTAAGGTTATTGAAAAACCCACTCTTGAATCTTGTGAGAAAGATGATGTGTTAGTACAAGTTGATAAATTCATTTATCTTGTGGATTTTATTGTCTTGGACACACAACTTGTTGAAGCATGTAATTCATTTTCTATTATTTTAGGACGTCTGTTTCTTGCAACTTCTAATGCATTGATTAATTGTAGGAATTGATTGATGAAGCTATCATTTGGAAACATGACATTAGAGATTAATATTTTCAACATTTGCAAGCAACCTGGAGATGATAATGATTTACAAGAAGTAGATTTTATTGAAGAATTAGTTTATGATCAACTTGAATCTACTTTGAGTAAAATTGAGTTTGATGAATTTGAAGATTTGCAAATGATTTATTTTCAGGAAGAAATCACGGATGAAAAAGGCACCAAAAAATGTTGATGTGGATCTTTTATCAAGAGTGACAATAGAATCAACATCCGACATCACACCAATCGATGATTACTTTCCTAATGAATCCTTACTTTCTCTTAGATCAATGCCTTGGTTTGCTAATTTTATCAATTTTCTTTCTTCAGGAGATTTGCTAGCTCATTGGAGTACCCAAGACAAAAGAAAGTTTTTGAACGAAGTAAAGAACTTTTATTGGGATGACCCTTACTTATTCAAATATTATCCTGATCAAATATTTCAAAGATGCATTTCGGACAATGAGGTAAGTAGTGTCATTAAACTTTGTCATTCTGAGGCATGTGGGAGTCATTTCTCGTCAAAAAAGACGACTGTAAAAATCTTACAATATGAATTCTATTGGCCCACCATGCTCAAAGACACATATATGTCTGCAAAGCTTGTAAAAATTGTCAAAAGTCAAGATTTATTTCAAAACATAAGGAATCTTTAGATAATCTTCTATTGACTTTTGAGACGTATCCTGGTGGAGATGTGCATTGTGCAATTCATGATTTATAACCTAATTTTCATAAAGAATG
>Ga0325414_1009546_pt1 | contig 10207 bp, 7 predicted proteins | sample PopdelMetagenome_8_FD_206183 | JGI IMG/M metagenome (GOLD analysis project Ga0325414, IMG submission 206183) | Populus deltoides microbial communities from Bellville, Georgia, United States - Leaf-PdKOR-R3 | ecosystem: Host-associated > Plants > Phyllosphere > Phylloplane/Leaf | place: USA...
AGAAAACTTATAAACAAGAACTTGATTAGCCTACTAGAAACTTGGGGGCTAATGATTTCATCATGAATTGTGTTGATATTATCATTACTTGGTGTTTGTGTATTTCTACCGGATCATGAAAGTTAATGATGTCGACAAGGTTATTTTGATATCGGTATTAATGAGAACTTTATTAGCCTATTAGAAACTTAGATGTTAATGATATCAACATGAATTATGTTGATGTACATTACTTGGTGTTTGTGTTTTTATTTTGGATCATGGAAGCTAAAAATATCAACAAGTTTATGTTGATATCGGTATCATTAAGATTTTGATTTGCTTACTGGAAACTTAGATGCTAGTAATATTAACTTAGATTATGTTGATATTAGATATAAAATAATGTGATGAAAAATAAAACATTGTATTTTAATTTTTAAGATTCATAATTTTCATTTGAGAAGTAATTTAGATTTATATGTTTGATTTATAGGTATATCTCATTCGCGACAAGAATAGTAATTTTAGCCGGAGATATCTATTTCGTTATAGATAACTAGACGCAGGTTTATGTAAATTTTTGATGTAACTATTGACTAAAGCTTCTATGTTTAACTTTTGAAAAATTATGTAATGAATTAGACTTCTTTAACTGAATTTGGTAAATATTATATATCTTATGGTTAGATATATTAATTCTTTTGTTCTTATTATGAATTTTACTCTTCTTGTACAACTAGTCAATATTAGTTAATGTATTTGTTTTCTATGGTTTGGAATATTTCTTAGGAAATTATTTAATGTTTTAATCTTGAATGATTGTTTTATTTTACTGTGAAGTTCTTCTTACCTTATGAATAAATTTTTATATGGTGAGGTTGTTGTTTACTTTTAATTTGTAAATGTAAGAGAAGGAAAATAGACTTGGAGAAAATATATGACTTATGTTATAGATGTGGTGATTTTGATCCGGGATGAGCAGATTATGTTTGAAAAATAAGTTTTTTGGAATTATAAAAGTTTAGTTGATAACTTGAGATATGATAAATATAAAGGAAATTCTGTCAAAATTTTGATAGAATAAAAATAAAAATAAAAATTTATTATTTTTCACCTATGTGATTAATAAATGTTTTGTTGAAATGCCATATTATTCCTAAAATTGGAGTTGTTATAGTCTATCAGAGCTTAATTAATATGATGTTGTGTACACGTACCACACCACTAAGAAGATCACAACAAGAGGGTTCCAATGATGATTGGATGTGGGAAAACACCTTACGCGTCGCCCACTTGATGACATGTGCGTCACATGTACCAACCACTATTTTTTTTAAATTAATAATTATATTTATGAAAAGACTAAATTGCTCCCAAGTCAAATTGTAATTACTAAAAAACCATTTTGAAAATATAAAAATACTCCTAGTTACAGGTTGAAGATTTTTGCTTTTAAGAGTATAATAGTTTTTACACTATGCTTTCACAATATAAAAGATCATTTTGCTCCTAATTAACCTTTTAATAAATTATACTTTTAAGGATAATATAGTTTTATTTACTGTGTTTTTAAAATATCAAAAGATCAAATAATTTCCAATTAATCTCATGATGACAAATGTGCCATGCAGAAAAAATCTTATTACCCCTATCAATTTCATTAATTTTTTATTGCAAGGGAAAAATAATAATTATACTATTATGATGAATAGTGATTTATGTCTAGGGATAAAATGAATTTATCAATTTTTATTTAAAGGGTAAAATAGTAATTATAGTATTATGGCTTCCAATTTTGTTTTTTATTTTGTTTTATTTTTTAATGACAACAATTCACAAATTTCTTTCTTGATAAAAAAAGTCCTTTTATTGTAGCATTTGGTATCTGATTTTTATGTATTGACGGAATGTCATTCTTATTATTATTTAAAAGGTTTTTAGGAATTTTGTATGTTGAAACGATAAAATTTGTAAGCAGACAACAAACATAAAATTTTGAGACTGTCTAAACGAATACTGTATGTTAAAAAAAAAAACTAAAGTTAGAAAAGAAAAACTAAAATTTTATATTCAATTTCAATATTTTCCTATTTAAAAGATTAGAAATATTGAGTTTGAAAAACACAATTTAAAGGTTTTTTTCATATAGTTTTTCAATAAAAGTTTTTCACAGTTTTTTTTTTCAGATGAAAAAAAACATGAGTAATATATTTTTTTTTTATAGAGAAACACTTTTGAGCGTCCTAAAAATATTTTATTTTTATTTTTATATTTATTTACTGTCATAAATGTAGAAAAAAATGTTTTTTTTTAATATATTTAGTTAGTGTCATGAATTTAATAAAGAATATTTTTTATATTTTCATATGTAGTTAGTTTCATAAATTTATTTTTTATAATAAATCTAATATAAATATTTTTTAAAATTAGCAATATAAATTTTTTATGATAAATTTTAATTTTAATAAAATAAATTTAATATATTATAATTAGATTATCACAAATATAAGAATATTAAGATGACTATTACGAATTAAGGTTTTGATTATTATGAAAAATAATTTTATTCTTGATGTATTTATTCTTCTTTTTTTTTTGTTGAAAAATTTCAATTTTGTTTTCAAAAAATGAATTTTGTTTTTCAATCTTTCATTGAAAATAAAAAATTAAAAATAAAATGAAAATAAAAAATTACTAAAACAAAGGCAATTTTTTTGTAGCTATAGACACATTACAACGATAAACTTTTTGTAGCCATAGACACATTTTTTTTTAAATTTTTATTTTTGATATTTTTATAAAAGTTTTATTTGTTTTGAATTTAGTATTTCAATTCCACTTTGGCATATATTATCCTTTTCGATTCAGTCCTTATTGTTTTGATAATTCTTTTTTTTTTCCTTGATCCTTTTGTGAAGTTTTTGTGTATTTTCAATTTAATCTTCAATTCTAATTTATCTTTTCAAATTTGTCATTCTTCTTTTAATTTCATTTTTTCCTTGGCTTTTTTTGTTAAAGTTTTTATGGTTTTTAATTTTTTCATTCAATCCTAGTTTGTTGTGTTTTATTTTTTTTATTTGATTCTCATACTTTTGATTTTTTTTTGTCATTTTGTGTTTTTTTTTTGTTTTCAATTTAACCCTTTAATCAAAGAATTGTTCTTGCTCTCAAATTTTTTTTTTGTTTTGATTTTCAATCGCATTATTTTAATTGCTATTTTTTATTTAAAATTTTTTTGTGTGATTTTTTCTTTTTTAATTTTATCATTTGAAATTTGATTTGTTGAGGATTGGACGTCTAGGTTTTCTCATGTATGGTACTTCTGGTATAATGACCCGTGTCACAAGTTTTAAAAGTTATATATAACATAGCTTTCAAACCAGACCTGAGGGCGACCCAGGGTAAGTCACGGGTCAAGTGGGTTGACCCGTGTCAAGTTGGATAACCCAAGTCAGCCCATTTTTTATTTTATAAATATATAAAAATGACAACATTTTGAAAAAAATAAAATAAAAAAGGTTAAACGATTTTAAGTAGGTTTCTCAAGGGCGAATTGGGTTGCGGGTCAACCCTTTATTTTACTGGATTATACCAGATCAATCATCCCCCTATTTTTGTTGGATACCAGCCCAGCCTAGGCCTCGACCTTGGATCACCCGACTCACGTGTTAAATTGTCATGTCGGGTTTTAAATAAGTGATTTGTTGGGTTATCCAAATTTATTACCTGAGCTATAGGTTTGTTGTTTAACTCGAGTTGACTCGCCCATTTTTTAAAAAGAAAATGTATGTTTATCGTCATTGCTAATTTTTTTATAGTCTCATTAAAATAAAACCAGCTTATTCAACCTGGTCGAGACTATAAATTGGTCCTTGTTCTTTTATTTTTTTGTTCTTTTATTATATTAATTTTTGTTTTTAATTGAACCATTCGATTAAAAAATTGTTCTTTCTCTTTAATTTATTTTTTTATTTTGATTTTCACCTTCATTCTTTAATTGTTTTTTTTTTAGATTCTTTTGTGTAATATTTTTTTATTTCATCATTTGACATTTGATTTGTTAAGAATTGACTTTTTTTTTTTTGTATAATGCTTCCGTTCTAATGACCTGTATCACTATTTTTAAAAGTTATCTATCACATATTTTCCAAACTTGATTCGAGTTCTAGGTCACGAGTTAGATGAGTTGACATGGATTAACTTAGGTCAAGTTTGTTTTTAATAAATGTTTAAAAATGACATTGTTTTTTTTTTTAAGAAAAAAATCATGAGTTTTGATTAAACTTTTTCAGGGCTAATTAACCGGTTAGAATTATAACTCAAGTTATTAAATTTATTTATTTTTTTAAAACATTTGCAAAACTTAAATATTTTAAGAAAAAAATTAACATGGACCATGCCCTTGAATGTGAAAGTAATTACATCAATTGAGTTGATATATTACTTCAATTAGACAGATATCTGATGAATTAGGACTTAGGTGATTATACTAGGGTTTAGTCAATTAGGTAAAATTATGTTAATTAGGTATAAATTATATCAATTGAATTGATAATAACTACTTCAATTAGATATGGATTTGATGCATTAGGGTTTTATTGATTATTTTAAAGTTTTTTTTATTCGGTTAGGGTTTTGTTGAATTTCTATCAATTAGAAATAAATTACATTAATTAAATTGATAAATTACTTCAACTAGATATAAATTTTATGAAATAAGGTTTTGTTAAATTTAGATCAATTAAATATGCATACAGCCCGCTAAATAGTACAAAAATCAAAGCTTTCTCTTTCCATTGCATCTCGTTCTCAGATCATTAAAACCCTAAAGAAAACCTCGAGCTCAAGGCAACGGAGGTCTGTACATGACGCTGTTACAAGTGGGAAGAACAGTAGGGGGAAAAGATAAAGAGATTCAAATCAAAAAAATACTGAGACAACGACGACGTTTTGGCACTCTCTTTCAGCGTATACGCACCGTTTAAATGAGATTTTACAATGTCTAGCTGGCTTTAATTACTGTTGTTATTTCTATTAGTTACTAGTTGTCATTTCTGTTATATTTCTGTTAGTATGATTTAGCAAGAGCCTCGTGTGTGGCCATTCTAGAATTACTTTCGTGGCTATATCTGTAGGCATGCATGTAACAGAAGGTTAACAAGAATATAATACAATCAACGTGTTTTCTTCTCTCGCCCTCTCCCTCTCCCTCTCCCTGACTCTTCTCATCTCTTTTCATTCCAAATTCTTCTGTCATTCAAAATGTTCTCATGTTAGCAGGTAGAACTCCAGTCATGCTAGCTAATCACTTGAGTTTCCTTCTAATCGGTTCTCTCAAGATTCAACTTGCAACAAGTGGTATCAGAGCCTCTGATCTTCAGACTTCAGCTATGCCACCAGACACGAGGTCTCAAGATCTTAAGAAGTTGGAAGAATCCTTTGAAGTTGCAAACCAGGCACAATCAGTGCGTCATGAGCAGGTTTTAACTCTGTTAGAAACCTATGGACAACAATTACATACTACTAAATTAACTCAAGATACTAAGATTGAGGAGCTCAAGGAGCTCATCAGTGGATTAGCCTACCAACAGACTACTCTTCTATAGAGAGTGCAGACGACTACAATGGAGCCTAACCCTACAAAAGGCTACCAAGACATACGCTATGGAGGCTCTTCCTCTAAGACAGGTGGTCTTGGTGGAGAGGGGCAACAGTCTTATAAGATACATAAACCTCGCAGAGATTTTCCATGTTTTGATGGGGAAGATGTTCACAAATGGTTGTATAAATGCAACCAGTATTTTGACATGGAAGAAATCAAAGGAGCAGAGAAGGTTAAGCTAGCTTCTTTTTATTTAGATGGAATGGCTCTATACTGGCATCAAAACTTTACACAAAGTTTAGAAGATCGAGAAGCTACGTGGGAAGAATATACTGAGGCTTTGTGTGACCGGTTTGGTTGCCAACAAAATCCCCTTGAAGAACTGATGGAATTAAGGCAGACGGACAACTTGGAGACCTATATTCAAGACTTCGATATCCTATGGAATAAGGCCGACATCAGTGAGAAACAGGCAATGGTGTTCTTCATTGGAGGACTGGAAATAGAGATCAAGAATCCAGTTAAAATGTTTGATCCTAAGGCTCTTAAGCAAGCCTATAATCTTGCCAGATTGCAAGATAACACCCTGGCTTATAGAAGGTCACTCCCTCCACCCCACCAATACACTTCCCAAGTTCTGCCTCACTCTACTTCTTTCAACAAAACACGCCTCTACCCTATTCAAGACCTTCAGCAACCCCAAACCTTAACACCTTCAAACCACAACAAACTGGCATACTACCCACTCTAACTACACACTTCCCACAAAAACCAACCAGATCAATACGACCTAGAGACTTGGAAGAAAGAAGGGCCAAGGGGCTATGTTTCTGGTGTGATGAACGTTTTACACCAGGTCACAGATGCAAAAACAAGCGATTGTTCTTTCTATGCATAGTTGAAGATGATGAGGATAGTATGGACAGAGAAGGGGAGATCAATGTTGTTGAACATGAATCGCTCACCCCTCACATTTCTCTCAATGCCCTAGAAGGAACAAGGGGTTGCCACACATTAAGAGTAACTGGGAAGGCTGACAAACACTATGTATACATCTTGATCGACTCTGGCAGCACCCATAACTTCCTCAATAGTGCAACTGCCAATAAGCTACAATGCCTAGCCACTCCCATCCGAACCTTGGTGGTTGAAACAGCAAATGGAGGTACTATGGACTGCTCAGCCATGTGCAGAAATTTCAGATGGAGGATGCAGGGAGTTACTTTTGAGGCAGATGTCTTCATTGTTGATTTAATCAACTGTGACATGGTTTTGGGTATTCAATGGCTAGCAACGCTAGGGAATATCATCTCTAACTACAAGGATCTCTGGATGTCCTTCAAATGGCAGGGTCAGGACATCGTACTCAAGGGCACTGATTGCACCAAGATACAAAATATTGAGCTTACAGAACTTAATAGTTTGATGGTTAATCCTATACAGTTAGCAGGTATGACTTTATGCAGTTTGATAAACCTTGAAGAGGAGGACGAAGGTGTCCATTCTATGTCACCATCGACCGTAAACAACCAACAAGAGCAGACTGCCTTGGGCGACTTACTGAAGTATTACAAGGAATTATTCAGAGCACCTGAAGGTCTGCCTCCAATCAGACACCACGATCACTCTATTTCTATGAAGGAAGGAGCTCAAGCTATCAACCTCAGACCCTACAGATACTCAGGAGTGCAAAAAGATATACTAGAACAAATGGTGGAGGAAATGCTTGAGTCTGGAATTATTCAGCAGAGCAACAGTCCATTTGCTTCTCCTGTTGTGTTAGTCAAGAAGAAGGACGGGTCATGGCGATTCTGTGTTGACTACAGGGCTCTCAATCAACTTACCATCAAGGATAAGTTTCCAATCCCTATAGTAGATGAGTTACTAGAAGAACTGGTGGGTGCAACAGTGTTTTCCAAGGTGGACTTACGATCTGGTTATCACCAGATTCGAATGGTTTCTGGGGATATATTCAAGACAACTTTTCGAACCCATAACGGCCACTATGAATTCTTGGTAATGCCTTTTGGCCTTACCAACGCCCCCACCACCTTCCAAAGCTTGATGAATGATGTGTTCCGGAAACATCTCAGGAAATTTGTGTTAGTTTTCTTTGATGATATCCTAATCTACAGTCAGTCAATGACCGACCATCTGCAGCATTTACAAATTGTTTTTGAGCTATTTAAGGGACATCAACTGGTGGCTAAGCGCAGTAAGTGTGCATTTGGTATACCTCAAGTGGAGTATTTGGGGCATGTAATCTCTAAAGAGGGCGTAGCTACTGATCCTAAAAAGATTCAAGCTGTTAGGGATTGGCCAGCACCACAAAATGTTAAACAGCTAAGGGGATTCTTAGGCCTTACAGGATACTATCGCAAATTTGTCAGAAACTACGGCTCCATTAACAAGCCCCTCACACAATTACTAAAGAAAGATGCCTTCACCTGGAGGGAAGAGGCAATTACAGCTTTCAGGAACCTAAAGAGGGCCATGACTCAGCCTCCAGTTCTTGCCCTGCCTAATCTTAATAAACCTTTTGTAGTGGAAACAGATGCATCAGGGTCTGGTCTAGGGGCTGTGCTTATGCAAGACGGGCATCCTATTGCATTCATCAGCAAGGCTCTAGGACCCAGGCAACAAGCATTATTGACCTACGAACGAGAGATGTTGGCTATTCTATAGGCGGTTACCAAATGGCGACATTACCTTTGGGGCAGACATTTCACTATCAGAACCGATCATGTTAGTCTCAAATACCTGCTGGCACAAAAGGTATCCTATCCCTCTCAACACATATGGCTAACCAAGCTTCTAGGTTTTGATTATGATATCGAGTACAGGAAAGGGAAAGAAAATATTGCTGCTGATGCTCTGTCTCGGTGCACCGGTGGTGAAGTATTCTCCCTTACACTCTCCACCATTTCGACCAAATTACTAGCAGCAGTTCAGGCCTCTTGGACGACAGATAACAATCTAGTAGAACTCATCACTCAGCTGCAACAAGATCCTAATTCCCACCCACTTTATGCATGGGCGAATGGGCATCTATACAGGAAGGGTAAACTAGTGGTGGGAAATGATCCTACTCTACAAGGCCAACTCATCTCACTCTATCATGATTCTGCCATAGAAGGACACTCTGGCATTACTGTTACGGCCAAATGGGTGGGATCACTATTCTATTGGAGGAAACAACAGAAACATGTGCGAGCATATGTAAGGGAGTGTCACATTTGCCAGAAAAACAAAAGTGAGAATGTCCTCACACCTGGCTTGCTGCAACCTCTCCCTATACCCCTGGCACCATTTGTGGATATCAGTATGGACTTCATTGAAGGGCTACCGCTTTCCAAGGGAAAAAATGTGGTGTTAGTCGTGGTGGATCGGTTCAGCAAATACGTACATTTCATTACCCTTTCCCACCCTTATACAGCAACCACAGTAGCAGATGCCTTCATGAACAACATCTACAAGCTACACGGGTTGCCAGCTTCTATAGTTAGTGACAGAGATCCTGTGTTCTTAAGCAGGTTTTGGAAGGATATGTTCACCTATCAAGGAGTTCAATTGTTACATTCGACAGCTTACCACCCTCAGACTGATGGCCAAACCGAAGTGGTGAATAGATGCTTGGAACAATACTTAAGATGCATGACCAACAAGACACCAGATCAATGGTCCAAATGGCTGCCCTTAGCCGAATGGTGGTACAACACCAACTATCACTCCTCTCAAAACCACTCTTTTTGAAGTTTTATATGGCCAAATTCCCCCAATCCACATACCCTACTTCCCTAAGGATTCTAATGTCGATGCTGTTGATAAACAATTAACACTACTTAAAGACATGCTCAAGACTATTAAATCCAACCTCAAGCTCGCCCAACACCGTATGGTTCAACTAGCCAACAAGAAACGCAGTGAGCGCATCTTCACGATAGGAGATTCGGTTTATTTAAAATTACAACCATACAGACAGCAGACGGTGAGTAGGAGAGCCTCACATAAGTTGGCTGCCAAGTGCTATGGTCCTTATCAAATCATGGAACGCATAGGGGTCGTAGCCTATCGGTTAAGTCTTCCCAGTTCAAGTGCAGTACACCCAGTGTTTCATGTGTCCCAATTAAAGCAACATGTAGGGCATAAGATTGTGTATGATGACTTACCTGTTCCACACCCGGAGCTTAGGCTGCAACCCCAAGCCATTCTTGACAGAAGAATGGTTAGACATCACAATCAAGCGGCAACGCAGGTCTTGATTCACTGGAAAACCCTATCCCCATCTGAGGCCACCTGCGAATTTGCTGAGGATCTTCGCCTGAGATACCCACAGTTGTTCCTCGAGGACAAGGAACATTTTTAAAAGGGGGAAGTATTGTTACAAGCGGGAAGAACAGTAGGGGGGAAAAGATAAAGAGATTCAAATCAAAAGAATACTGAGACAACGACGACGTTTTGGCACTCTCTTTCAGCGTATACGCACCGTTTAAATAAGATTTTACAATGTCTAGCTGGCTTTAATTACTGTTGTTATTTCTATTAGTTACTAGTTGTCATTTCTGTTATATTTCTGTTAGTATGATTTAGCAAGAGCCTCGTGTGTGGCCATTCTAGAATTAC
>Ga0325414_1009547_pt1 | contig 10206 bp, 3 predicted proteins | sample PopdelMetagenome_8_FD_206183 | JGI IMG/M metagenome (GOLD analysis project Ga0325414, IMG submission 206183) | Populus deltoides microbial communities from Bellville, Georgia, United States - Leaf-PdKOR-R3 | ecosystem: Host-associated > Plants > Phyllosphere > Phylloplane/Leaf | place: USA...
ATCAGGATGGAAAAATTCATTTTTTATAGTTAAAACATTTTGATAATTTGGTTTTTGAATATAATCAATTTTTTCTCTTAAAACCTTTTGAGACGGTTCAAATGAAAGATTTTAATTAAAAGGAAGCGAGGGGGTTTTTAGAGGAAGAGTCTGCTTCGGTTTTGGAAATTGGTTTGGAGAATTTACCTATTTGGGAAGATTTATCTTCTTAGGAGGATTTCTAGTTAATAGCTTGTAAAACCAGAAGTAATTCTAGTGAATTTGATAGAGATTCTATCCAAATTTGTACTTGTAAAGAGTGTTATGCTTCTTCATCTTTGGTTACTACTTCATATTATGATTTGATCGGTTTTGTAGAGGGAATTACCGATGCAAGTAGTTTTGTAGGATTTTGAGATTTTAAAAACTCCGTCTTTATTTGTGGGTCCTTGCCTTTGTCTCTGGATTTGAATTTGGGAGGCATCAAGACCTGTTTTGGAGGAATTCTATGGTTAGGAAATAAGGAATAAAATATGTATCTCCTTTTATATATTTTATATCAAAATAAAAAAAAATATTTAATATAACTTGCCATCGAGCAAAAATCTATTTTGAACATTTTTTTTTGTAAAACTTCTTTAGCATATTTGCAATCAATGTGTAAAAAGAATTTTTTATTTAATAAAACACTTTGAAATTTCGTAATGCATAACATAATAGAAAGAGTTGTTTTTTTTTATTAGTAGAGTAATTCTTTTGATAATCATTCAAATATGCAGATGTAAATTGAAGAATTTATTCTTTGTTCTCCTGAACTTGTTTGAGGATACCCGCATACCCCAACTCAGAAGCATGTATCTCATCTATTTTGAGAGCTAAGGGTTTGGCAATGTGTAGGCAAGAAATCTATCGGACCTGTTTTTTAATTTATCGAATGATTCTAGTATGTTTATCAGATCAAGAAATAAAGTTTTTAAAATCTGATAAAAACTAATGTTTTGGGTAAATTAAATAAGATATTAACTTGATCAAAATCATTTAATTTAATTATGATTTTAGTAATTTGATTGATCCAATTTAATAGAATCAAAAAGCAAAAAATTATTATTTAATAAAATTAATCGAACAATAACTTAATAATTAAAAACCATGTTACAAATCACTATCCAAATTAAGTCACGTAGTTATAGATAGATGCTATTTGAAAATGTATTTCAAATATTATTTTTAAAAAAATTTTATTTTTATTTAAAATTATTTTATAAATGTTTTTGTATTATTTTGATGTATTGATATATAAAATATTTTAATATATTTTTAAATAAAAAATATTTAAAAAACAACAAGTACTGTATTTTTAAATAGCAGAACAAAAAAACATCCGGTCGTTTTCTATGTTTAAGGAAGGCAGCGTATCGAATCTTTCTAATAAATACTGTTGTGACAAAGAGCCACAAAACATGGTCACACTAAGATTTGACTTGTGGGTTAAAAAATCCTTCAATTTCTTCATTCTCAGCAGAAGGGCCCCTGCAAATATTTGATGTTTCTATTTCTGCCCTTGATAATGCCAACAAATTTCCACGTTATAAAACAGAACTGATGCCTGAACTCCGAAATAAATGGTATAAAACACAAGCCCATTTACGTAAATTCAACATCCCATCGCTCTCTCTAATTAGCAAAATAAGAACATCACGGTCAAAACGCAGAAGAATAAACCAGACTTTCTTTATAAACAAACAGCCTCGAAAGTTCAAAAAAAAATACAAAAAAAATGCTACATCCAACGACAGTCATCAATCCAAAGATTTCTTCAACTCCAGCAATCATATGTTCTTGTTTGATCTTTCAACCCCTCCAGATTTTCTTTATAAACAAACAGATCTTCATTTTCATTTTTGCCCTCCTTGCCCTCCCCCTCTCTCTCCTCTTCTTCTCTCGCTCCCTCGCTTTTCATCCCGTCCAATCTCAAATCCTCCACCTCGAATTCATCGCGGCTCTCTCACCCACCCGTTTCGAAGCCCGCCACGTCTGGAAAGAGTCTCGCGAAACCGCTATCGCCCTCCTCCACTGCAATTTCCTCTACTTTGTGCCCTCTTTCACTCTCTCCCTCCTCGCCGCCGTCTCCTCCGTCGTCTCCGCCGAATCGGGGTATCTCAGAAACCCCATTGGCGTAAAGTCCGTTCTTAACGCTGTCAGGTTCACGTGGCGAAGGACGTTAGTTACTTCGATTTTTGTTTATGTCATCCTGTTCTGTTATTCTAGCGTGCCCCGTACTTTATGGTCCTTAACTGGAGGAGGTGTTTTCGGGTCGGGTTTTGTTATTTGGGTTGTCGGGTCGGCTGTTGAGATTTATTTGATGGCGGTTTTGGGGATGAGTTTGGTGGTTTCGGTTTTGGAAGAGAGGTTTGGGTGGGATGCAATATTTATCGGGTCAGATTTGATGGAGGGGAAGCGGGTTTGTGGGTGGGTGTTGTCGGGTCTGATGGGTTTGGTTACGGGTTTGATTGGGTGGAAAATGGAGGGGTTGAAGATGGACAGTGAGGATTTGGCGAAGAAAACAAGATGGACGGCCGTGATGTTGTTGAAAGGGTGGGAGGCGGTGGGGTTGGCAGTTTTGTACGGGGCAGTAATGGTCTGGGGTTATGTTGTGGCCACCGTGTTTTACTGTGAGTGCAGAAAACAGCATGTCGTCTGGGAAGTAGAGGGTGGGAGTGTTGATGTTTGATAGTGTTCTCTTGTAGCTTTGTGTTTCAATAATTCTTTTTTCAAGCAAATACGGATATGGTTTGATTCTTCTTCTTCTTCTTCTTCTTGTGTGTGTGTAATGGAAATTCTAAATTATTTTCTTTGATTTTGGAATTCAAAGAAATTGTTTTGCTCATCAAAGAGCTGTTCTGTGTCAGCTATTCCCTATCACTGTTTTCGTTGCCTTGACAAGATTTTGAAGATTTAGACGGACATGATCCATTAGACCAGAACCATTTACATCAGACATCTAGTAGAATTGAACTTCGACCCGAGTAAACCAAGCACGGCATGCAACACTTATTTGAAGAGAAAAGTTTTTTTTATTCAAATTTTTTTAGGGATTTGACTTGTAATAAATTATGTTTATCTTTTGTTGTCATCTGTATTAGCTGAATTTTGACCTCAATGATTTTTTATAATTTTGTTTGAAGGTCTTATTCGATGAGGATCAAAACTTAGTGATTTATAATGGGTAGTTGTTGTCTGTTTGAAGAGATCATAGAATATAACATGTTTGTATAAGAGGAGATAAAAAGGTTTTTTTTCATGAAAAAAAAAGTCCAAAAACTAATGTGTTGTTTTTATATATGTTAATTATTGTGAGGAATTCTAGGTATGATATCAATATGGAATGAATATTGAAAAAAAAAAAACATCACTTTGGAATGAATGTTTGTGTGCATCACTTTAATGTATAGTTATTAAACTTGGTTTGGGGATTGACTCGGATAAGAGGCTAGGTCCCGGGTTTCATGGGTCAACCCGGGTCAATTTTTTATATTTTATATAAAAAAATTAAGAAAAAATCCATGTAAATATATATTATACATATTGTAAATAATGAAGTTCAAAAGAATATTTTTTAAAAAAATTATCATACATTAAAAAGATATTAAGTTAAATTTTTAAGTTGAAGTATTTGAATTAAAAAAGTTTTTTATCTCACATTAAAAAAACGTAGTTTTTTTTTCTTGTGAATATAGAGTATATATACTAATGAATTTTAAATCCCACATTAAAAAAACATAGTTTTTTTCTTATGAACATAGAGTATATATACTAATGGGTTTCAAATCCCACATTAAAAAGATACTAAATTATCTTTTTAAATTGAAGTATTTAAACTAAAAGGTTTTTTTATCCCACATTGAAAAAACATAACTTTTTTCTTGGGAACTTAGAGTATATATACAAATGAGTTTCAAATCCCATATTTAAAAAAGAAAAGAAAAAAACATTGGGTCTCGTCCGAGTCACGGGTTAACCCGCTGGGTCGACCAAGTTTAACCATGTTGTTGCACCAGACGGTCTTTTGACAAACCCGGACCGGTCCAGCCCTCGGGTGACCGGGTCCTGGGTCAACCCACCAGGCTGGGCCGGGTTTAATAACTATGCTTTAAGGTACAAAACCAAAGAAATTTATATATATATAATCCACAAATCTAAAGATACTTATTACTTACTACTTTAGAGATATAAAGATAATGGATAAAAGCTCACCACTTAGAATGGAGATACAAAACTTGATAAGGTATCGAAATGTCAAGTTAAAGATTTTTAATTTGGATTTTGCCATAAAGATCCAAATACACGGTCTGAAACATCATTATCGAACAACCCTCCAAGTTTAGAAAAAATCAAAATGACTTAATTGAAAGACCAAAACAAAAGACTTTGACATAAAACTAGACAAATATTAACTAGCATATTTTTTTTACTTTTTAGAAACACAAACACTTAAAAAACTTGAAAACTAAAACAACCATAACTTGTTGTAGAAAACTTCAATGCATGCATGATTGGATAATTTAAAAATATCATGTTTTGAACTTGAAAAGCACACATGATCTTCATGAGAGTATACGATGACAAATACAAAAAAAATGAGCAATATGCATTCAAAACAAATAATGACCGAAAAAAGGTTATCTTTAAACCAGGTGATTAGGTTTGGATGCATATGCGAATGAGAGGTTTTCTATACGTAGAAGATATAAGTTGATGTTGAAAGGAGATGGTTCATTCCAAATCCTTAAAACAATTAATGAAAATGCCTACAAAGTAGATTTATCAAGTGACTATGGTGTTAGTGCTATTTTTAATGTTTCTAATATCTCTTTGTTTGATGTAGATGATGAATCAAGGTCAAACCCTTTCAAAGAGAGATGAGATGATGCAAGCTAAATTACACCAAATGATCTATTAGAAGTTCTAATTGGGACAATTACAAGATTGAAGGCAATAAACTCAAAGATGCATTCAATTGGTTTATTTAGAGTATTTGGGCCAAGGTAAATTTCAAGGAGACTACAATTTCAATAAGAGATGATCAGATCTTAGTCAGCTTAATCTATATATGAGAGGGGTCTGACTCATCTACTTCTTAGGCTTAATTAATTTCATCATAAGCTATCCATAGAGGGAGTGTTCAACAACTTTGAAGTTATGTGTTTCCATATGTTTTATGGATTTTAAACTATGGATGGATTCTTTATTATGTGTAGATATGTGTAGAAACATAGGTGGTTAAGGAAGAATTATTTGCTTGTTTGTTTTGAATTGCAAGGGGCGACACCACATCTTATTCAACTAAAGGTTATTTTTAATTAAGGTTCTTATTTAATAATTGTTTCTTTTTTATTCATAGTGTGCAACAACTTATCATTATTTTTTAGAATTATTATTTTTCATGTTTTAGGTCTTATTTGAGATATTTTGGGCTTTATTTTAATTTCGGTTGATGTTAGCCCATTAGATCAACCAGGGTTTAGTTTTTTCAAAGTACAAATACTCTTGTAAGATAAATTTTTTTTAAGTTGGATAATATATTATTGCCATATATCTTGTGTGTATTATGAAAGGATTCTCTTATTTTGATTCTTCATTGAACTATTCTAACGAATAGAAGAGATAATCAAACTTTACAACATCTTCCATGCTACTCATTCACATTTCTTCATAAGCGTAAAGTGGGGGTTAAGATTTTATAGTCTTGGTATCTCGATATAGGATATTAGTGTGCCAAGCTCAATCACAACCTGAATTTAGCTTTTATAGATAATGTCGATTTGAGTGTGGGTTTCTAGATCTTTATATCAATGGGGTTCATGTCATAAGGTAAGTTATATTGCTAGTTGTCTTCCATTCCTAATGATCTATTATGCCTAATCTACTAATGGTCTTCTTGTATGGGTGATAGTGGATCCACTGCAATAAGTTAAATTTTAAGATGATGTTCAAACCTATCTTTTCTAAGATCAGGTCATTTTTGTAATTCCTAATTGCATGGTAAATTGACATATCTATCACCATTTAATCCTGATCATAACATATGACCAATGGTGATCTATCAAGTCGTGTGAGTGAATAAGTGGATGAATTTATTTTGGGCTTTTTGAACTTAAATCCTAGGAGAGTTTATTGTTATGCTTATTGTTTATACAACAATGATCCATGGATAACGAATGATTAAGGTTTATTAATAACATGGTACCAGGATCTGTTTGTATTTTTATTGATTGTGGTTTTATACCCTAGCCCTAGATATCTAAGAAGTGACTTATTATTAGTTCATCAACTTGGAAGTAAGGTCTAATAGCATTGGGGTGAAAATGAGTCATAACAATCAAGATCAGTACACTTGAAGGTTCTGCTAAGTCTAGATATTAAACAAAATAGTATAAAATTTTAAAAATAAAATGGCAAAAACTAAATAATACAAAAACAAACAATCAAAATAATTTTTAAAAAACTTATAAATTCATTTTTATATAAAAAAATTTTCTATGAAATACAAACTAATGTAATATACAAGACAAGCATGCAACTCAAGAGTTAGAAAATAATTATAATTTTATAGAAACTTCTTTTAAGAATTTATTTTATAAGAATCTCATGAATTGAATTAGTTGGTTATGAAAATACAATAAATAAGATATTTAAAAAGTGAAATTGAGATTATATACATAATCATTGAAGATCAATAATAATCATTTAAAAAAATCTATGAAATAGTTATTATAGGAGTTAGGTTGAGATTAGATTAGAATTAGGTCTATGATGTCTAGGAATAACGCGGGGATTGACTTAAGGCACTCGATCATCAAGCCAAGATCTATATAAGATTTAGGGGACTTGAGGTTAAGTTCAAAATGGGTTTAAGGTATTTGGAAGTTGATCTAAGACCATATTTTGACAAACAAGGAGTAGTCTAGGATCAGGTTTAAGATGGTTTGAGACTACTATAGGTTGAGACAACGTTAAAGCTAAGGCACCATGGCTAGATCCATGACACTTGTGATTTGGCAAAGAATGTTTTTGGTCAAGTTCGAACAATAAACCATTAAATCAAAATAAAGAAAAGGATATTTTTATACCTTTCAACTTTAACTAATATTAGCATCAGTCCTAATAATTCTAATATCCAATTATCACTAAATTTATTTTTAAAAAAACCCAATCAAGTTTATTTTAAAAAAAAGTGAAAAAAATAAAAAAATTTAAACAAAAAAAAGGTGACAAAAAACAAAAATGATAAAAAATAATTAAATATTTTCCCTAATTAGTGATATAAAATCACTCAAAATTTATTTTTAACAAAATATATTAAATAAAATGTCTAAAAAGGATTCACATGCTTTAAGAAACTTTATCATTAATTTTTTTTTTTGAAATTGAAATGTTTAATAAAAGATTTATACCATATTCAATATAATTAAAAAAAAAAAAAACATGCCTAACACTATACATATCCATGACAAGTACTTCTATTATATCAAAACAAAATACTATAAGTCATAATTAATTATAGAAAAAAATCCAAACTACTTTTATGAAATCACCAAATTATCCTTGTTTAAATTGTCAAAATTTGCTAACTTTTCATGAAACTACATAACATCACGATAAGTAGTTATATCCACATCAAAATAAAATAGTCTAGGCTGTAATTAATTATAGAAAAAAAGCCAAATAACTTTTTATGAAATCACCAAACTACCCTTGTTTAAATTGTAAAAAGTTGCTAACTTTCATACGAGAGGAAAAACCCAAATTACCCTTCACATAAAATAATCAAATCACCCTTACCTAAATTGTCGAAAATCACAAGCTTTCATGTGGGAGTTGGAATTCACCACCCTCCTCCAAAAAAGAACCAAAGTTATCCATGTGGCAGTAGATCAAGGCATTTATTTTGGCATTAATTTCGCATTGAATTTTGCAACACAATCGTAGCTAAACTCGTATTCTCTTATCTTTGCTTCTTTAATAAGTCTTATGTATAAACAAAAGGAGCTAATTGATAGTATCATTTCGATCAATTTTCAAAAATTAATTGATTTTTAAAATATAACATTATAAATACAAGTAATTGATTGTTTTCAGTCTAATCATGACAATTAAATTTATACACTCATTAACATGATGTATTATTAATTATGTTAATAAATTCATTAATGACTCCATGCTGGTTGGCTCACCCACTAATTTCTCAAGAGATATCTTCTTGTTTTAAAGCATAGTTATAATTGAGACAAACTTCCCACAAAAACAATATGGGAATAAAAAAATCTCACGTATTGAATGAATTGATCTCATAAATAAATTTTAAAAGCATATCTCTTCCTTTCCATGGATCTCGGATTCAAATCTTTTACAATATGACCAATGATTTGTTTCTCAACCATATAATTATCTGTATTTAAATTTTCTCAGGCATTCCATTTTTTGTGATCAAGATTAGGGTCATTTAATAACCAATATTATGGCAATCTAATGCCATTGAAAGAGGTATGCGAATCAATCTATATATAATATTTTACCATATGTATCCTAACACAATTTATAATAATATTAAGATATAAATTTCAACTTTTTTTTTAATCGAGCTCATGATTTTTTCTAAAAAATTATTCTTGATCTTTTTATACAGGATTTGGCTCAATTTTTGTTTTTAAAAATTTATTATTTCTCTTTTTTATCTTTAATGATATTTTTTTGTGTTTTGATTATTTTCCAACAATTGTGCCCTTTTTTTGTCAAAAGTTATTCTAATTTTGCATGCTGTTCTTGAGGGGGGAAATCTAGGTAATGATAATTTCTATCAATATTAACATTTTATAGAGATTTACATTTGATTTTTACTTGAAGAAGCAAAGAAAAAGAGAACGGAGCTAAGAAAGCAAAGTCAACCACCGCGTTATATTCTCCTGTGATGCATTGTAACATTCAAACTTTGTGGTCTGATGGATTTGAAGGTTCATGGTTCGGACTCCTACGAAAGCATGCCAATTTTGACAATACAGGTTAGGTAGTTTGTATTTTTCGTACTAATCAATGACTGCTACTACTACTTGATTGATTTTCACTCTAGCCATGTTCATCAAATCTATGCACTCATTGAATTTGTAGAATGATCATTGATGATTCCATGATCTTGGTGAACTAGGATGGCTCACCTTATAAAATCCTCATCTACGTATACTACCATTAATTGTCACTCAAATAAATGCCATCTGTTAGATACAGTATCTTGCTCTACCTAGTCTCTGTGCAACTGTACTTATGGCTATGCATCCAGTTCGCTGACTAAAGGTGTCCTTGCCAAGGAAAACCATTACTCTTAGTTCTAGCTCAAGAGGACAGCGTGTTTCTGTCCCAGACACTGTTTTTGGTTGTGGACACAACAACACGGGATTTAATGAGCATGAAATGGGCTCGGTTGGACGAGGAGGTAGGCCTTCGTCACTTACCTCTCAAATTGGATCTTATTCAGGGAGCATAAAGTTCACTCACTGCTTGGTTCCATTCCATACCAATCCGAATATTTCAAGCAAGATGTATTCCGGTGACGGAAGTGGGATTATCAGTAAGGGTGTGCTGTCAACTCCTTTGGTTCGAAAAAAAAGACCCGGCCTATTATTATGTCGCTTTGGAAGGAATAAGTGTTAGAGGGAAGTTCTTGGCTTATAGCTCATCGGGCACAATTTCTAAAGGTAATGTATTCATTGACACAGCCGCACCGCCAATAATATGACCTAAAGATTTCTACAATCGGTTGGAACAAGAAGTGAAGAATTCAATTCCGGTGACACCATATCGAGATCCACAGCTAGGGACACAACTTTGTTATAGAGGCAATACTACTACTATTAATGCCCCCCATATTAACAGTCCATTTTGATGGAGGAGCTCGAGCGCCAACTACCACCTTTATTTCACCGAAGCAAGATGTGTTTTGTTTTGCAATGACTATAACAGATGCCTTCATGCCAGTGGCCTGCTTTGCTCGTGGCTTGGGGAGCTTTCTTCTCTTCAGACCAAGAACATCGTATGCGATGTCAGAGAGCATGCTCGCTGGTGGCATATTTGGTAACTTTGCTCAAAGCAATTTTAGGATTGGCTTTGACCTGGATAGACAGACTGTATCCTTCAAGCAAGTGGATTGCACGAAAGAGTAGCATTTTATTTGAT
>Ga0325414_1009550_pt1 | contig 10206 bp, 4 predicted proteins | sample PopdelMetagenome_8_FD_206183 | JGI IMG/M metagenome (GOLD analysis project Ga0325414, IMG submission 206183) | Populus deltoides microbial communities from Bellville, Georgia, United States - Leaf-PdKOR-R3 | ecosystem: Host-associated > Plants > Phyllosphere > Phylloplane/Leaf | place: USA...
TCAATATATGATAGTTTTGAATTCCTAAAATAGTTTGTTCTTTCTAGCAATTAGCTTGTTAATTTCATTCCAGTTTTGTTTATTGACTACCCGTGCATCTTCAGTTTAATAAGGAAAGGAAACAAAAGCAAAGAACTATCATCAAATTCATATAGCTTCAGAGGGAGGGAGGGAGAATCACAGCATAAGGCAATACAAATAACAATACAGAACAACAGAGTCCCAGCATAAGCAATAGAAATACTAGCCTAGCACTACAGAGATATCTCAATATCACTGAAGAGAGACAACTTGTGGCTGATTCTACTGATCATGGTCATAAAAGTAAGTAATATATATATATAAATATATATATATAGCACATCAAGCAGTAAGTTATCAGTGAATGCAGCAATGAACTCAATCAAGCAGTAAGTTATCAGTGAATGCAGCAATGAACTCAAAACAAGCTATGCTAAAATAGTTGAGGGGAACCGATGAGCCCAAAACACCATGATGTTAATTTTTCAACTGCAAATCCAAAAGCAAAGGAACATAAACACCAATCTAATAATACTGTCCAAGAAACTCAGGAACATTCATTAGTAGATGACAAGACTATAATCTGCCTAATTTGCAAAAGAGACCGTATTGTTTATATGTGTGTATGATATTGGATAGGTGAACACATGTTTATGATTTATGATCAAAGACAACAGGACAACAGTAAAGAACAGAGTGGAGAAGGCAGCACAAGTGAAACATATGACCTGAAAATCACCTAGAACAAGACAAGGGTTTGACTTATCAGAGACATAAAAATTCCAGAGAATAAAACCGAAAACAAAGAGACAGTTCATTTAGAATTCAGTGCAATCCCCATATCGCACCCCATAGCCAGAGAGGATTGACCCTATCTCCAGGTTGCTAGAAGGGAAACATTATCAAACAATATCAAGAAGCCCAAGAAGACGACATCATCAAACAAAGAAAACAAAAATCCATACGTGAGAACCTGGAATTCACCCATTCCATACAGGACATTACGGAATAAAAAAAATTGGCAATAGTTTTGTTGATTTTGTCCTGTTTCCACGATCCTTGTGAGACAGATTCTCTCCTGAAAAACTGTGTGCGTGTGGGAGAGAGAGTAATATCATGACCAATTTTCTGTGTTGTAGGAGGAAAAAAAAATTATAACAGGGAACAAGCTCTTGGTGTGAAGAAAAGAACCATATACAAAGAAAGAAGATCATTCACTAATATGTACCTGGCCCCACACCATCTAGTAGCTAAATGTTCTTGTACTTGGAATTTCAACAGAACATATAGCGCACTTTTTGAAAACAAGAAGGCATGCAGCAAGCAACTGTGTGCCATAGAACATTGATCATAGTTTTATTTGTTCTTATTTTCCTAAAGAAACAAGCAGGTAACACCATACAGTTAAATCGGCAAATGTAAGTAGAAAACGGATTCATTCTTTCCACACTGAGCATAGCACCTTATAAACAAAAGCCACCTGTATAAAGCATTTATTAAGATGATTCAAGTCCAATTAGTTTTAATTCCAATGTGTTACAATATCAGGATGAATTATGTTTTCTGTTTCTCTAGGTTGATAGTTATTCAGATTAAGAGGGGACGATTATCAAGCTTGACACCTTCAAATCAAATTATGCATGAATTTATTGACTTGAGGTTCCACAAAACACACCTGCAGTGTCTGGTAATGTCTTAAAATTGCGGAGATTCTAGTAAGTACCTCTTCCATCCCAATTTTTACCCATTTTTTGGGATGTCCCAAACATTGGTTCCCTTTGTATTTCAAAACAAATCTTAGCAATTAACAATAATGCCCTCAATATGAGTGCTCAAAAACATTGCTCTCGATGAGAGTGGAGAAAGGAAGACAGCAAAGTCATTATTGGAATTACATGGCAGTTTACACCTTACACCATGAATGTGAACCTGGCTGCCAAAAGAGCAAGAAACTATGATAGAGTATTTAATGCTACAATGGGTTTCAAAAGAAGTTGCTTTCCAAATTTCAGTTAGTTGCAGTTATGTATACATATAATTTTTCATTTGTATGATCGAGCATTTTGTTCTTATGTTGAGAAAGAAATTACCCACTAGCCAGAAGTAGCAGAATCTAAGCATCAATTCAGTATAGAAAAGGAAAAAGAAAAAAAGGGCAGAAACAGTTTTTCAACTAAAAAGAATCAATTACTAACAACTGCATATGATGACAAACTGGCATTCACATACCTCTAAAACTTGCTTAAGTGAGAACAGTTCTCTATTGTAGATTGTAATTCCCAATCTTTAGAACCATATGACGTAACCATATGTCAATGATCTTAACTACCCTGGAACCAGCTTCTGTTGCCAGTTTCCTAAACAAGTGTACAATTTCTAATAAAACCTAATTTACAACTCACCCAGTTCACTTGGGTTTTCCATAGATTGCTTTAGAATTTTCTCAGCTCTCCTTTTCTTATCATCATTCTCACTATCCTTCCCAAACCACTTGCTGATCTTCTCAATGCCAATTTTCTGAGGGCTCAAATCTGGTGCTCCAGCCAAGGAATTCTTTCCAACCTGAATCTTAAATTGCACAGCAGGTCTTTGATTCAAAAGCACCTTCTTCTGTCCCTCCTCAGAATCGCAGAACCTACTCTTCATTGCTTCAATGGCAGGAGCAAATGTCTCCAGTACTGATATATGGTTATCCATTATACGGTTTTGCTCAACTGGATATCTCACAGCAGCTTCGTCAGAAAGCCTAGCTGGAGGAACAAGGTGGGACACTTCCTTCTCTCCAAATTGCAAAGGAGCAGCAAGAAACGGGTTACTCTCAGTCCCTTGTGTTGCTCTAGCACTGTTACCAAATGTAACAAAGGAAGTTCCTCCAGAACCATTGCAAGTAAAATGTTGTGGCAAATTCATGGAAGACATATCCATCTTCAGGTGATGCCTTGCAGGCTCAATCTTATCAGCATTAAAAACAGCATCTCCTTCATTCCCAGCAGGCAACTGAACATGAGTCTGGGGATCAGGAAAAGCAGGTAACCAAGCCGGGATATGCTCCGCAGGAGACTCCTCGCAAATCTGGAAAAAACTTGGCACGGGCTTCCTTTCTCTAGCAACTGGGAAAGGAGGAATAGAATAAACAAATGGGATATCCTCTGCATCGCCAATATACTGAACAATCTCCCTAACAATACCCGAACCAGCAAGACAATGATCAACATTGGAAGCACCAGCAAACCCCTGCGACAAACCCAACTCTTCCATTCCTTGAATAACGTCAAAAACATTACCCTCTGTCCTACCAGCTAAATTAGCATAGAACTGAGCAGTCTTTCCTAAATTCCGTATATACCAAGTAGTAACATCAGATAATTTCTCAAGTGCAGACTGCTGAAAGGACTGAAACCCCACAGTCTCACACATTTGCGCTACAGCAATCTTCGCAATCGCTCGAGTAAATTCATCTCCACTAACACGCGACTTTCTCTTACCACTATGCCCTGCTTTGTCATGCAATCTTCCACTCTCCCCACCTCCATGGCTCATATTCAATACCTCATATCACTTCACATTAGATATTAACACTCAATAGCACCATCCATCCTCACCCATTTATCATCCATTTCATTTCTCATTCCCCCCTTTATCAGCTGAAAAATAAATCAACATTTCAAAACACACGATATTTTTCAAAAAAATAAAATAAAATAAGGAACTAATTAAGTAAGCAAGGACGGAAAGTTCAATTTTCTCTCATTTTCTTAGCAACCAAACAGAGACAGTGGTACACTGAAGGAAACCCTAGAGAAAGATGTAAAGGAAATTGCAGAAAAAGCGAAGGAGCAGAGTTGGAATAAATGATGAAGTGAGTGATTACCGTTGAATTCTAGGGTTTGGAGCGAGACATACTTGAAGCGTCGAAGAAGACACGGAATGAAATGAGAGGACAAACTGAAATCGATCGATCTATGGAAGCCCTGGGCAGCGAGGAGGAAGGTTTTATGCTAGGATTGGATTTAGGGTTTTGAAGTTTAGGACTTTTTTATTTTTATTTTTAAAAACCCTGGTTAAACCTCTTCGATTTGGATTTGAATCGGAGGAGAGGGAGAGGGAGAGACAAAGAGACCGGAGAGAGAGAGAGAGACGGTGCGGTGCAGTGAAATACTGTAGTGAGAAAATTAAATGTTTTATAGAAGAAAATGATTATTTTGTTTTAATTATTATTGTTTTAAATTAAAAGAAAAAAAAAAGGAGAGAGAGCTGATTTCTTGTTGACAGCTGTCCTCCATATTAGAAATTTGGTCAAACTAAATAAAACTATTAAATATTGATCCCGCGTCTTTTTTTAAAAGAAAAAATGTAATTTGTGGAGCTTGAACTCTGTAACTCCACCTTCTAAAATCATGCGATTCCTGTGTTGTCATTAGTTGTTCATGCTTTATATGTTCCAAAATATATTTGTATTATAACAAAATGATCCAATGGTCCAACCCGCCACTTAAATTATCAACTCAATAATTGATCGAGTTGTTGTTTGCACTAGGTTTAGAGTTTATTAGGTATTGTTATACTATTTATTTTTTAAAATATTTTTTATTTAGAGATACATCGAAATAATATTTTTTTATTTTTAAAAATTTATTTTTAATATTAACACATCTAAATGATATGAAACACTAAAAAAATAATTTGAAGTAAAAAAATAAAAAAATTATTTAAAAAAATATTTTTAAAATAAAAATAAACAGATTGTTAGTTAATAACAATACAATGAGATACGAAGAATCTATCTTACATGCTTTGTGCCTTATTGTATTTTAAATAGAAATGTAGTGAGGTGTGGTTGGTTTGTTTTAGGGACAACCATCTTAAATTATAGACCATGTCTCACTAAAAGCAAAGGTATATAATTTTCTCATTAATATTCAATTAAAATGAAATATTTATTTTTATTTTACATAATTTTATCAAATATAGTGTTATCATATTTGTTTTTCATATGGGTGCATAAAAATGATTGATTCATAAATTTTTTTAGTTTTTTAATTGAGATTTTTTTCATGATAATAATATGTTTTTTTTTAAAAAAAAATGCTTATTATAAAAGAACATGTTTTCATCAAAATAAAAAAAAATATTCAATAAGAAAATTAGATTTTTTATTAAAGATATATGTTTTTTACTTTTGAGTTCAAATCATTATAATTTTTTTAATATTTTTCTCTAATTGCTTTTGTTTTTTATTCAATGAACTATATTACTAATAAAAAACATATTTTGTTGTCAAACACAAAAAAAAAAACAGAATGAATCAGAAAAGATAAATTTTAAATATGTTCTACTCTGTGATTTTATTCATTGTCTTTTCTATGATTTTTTTAATTGTTATATAATTAAATAAAAAATAAATTTCATAAAACAAAGTTATTAAACATGGTCAAACCCATGATCCAGGTTGTGAATTGGCCCTAATTAACCCATATCAACCCAAAACATCATTATTTTAATATTTTTTTAATAAAAAAACTTAAATCAACATCTCTTTGATTATTTTTTTAAATCAAATCAGGTTTTGATTAAGTTATTGATGCACCATTTGATCGATTATGTCAATTTTCACCTATTTTAATTTGAAATTCCACCTAAACTAGAGATTAGTCCAGGCCAAGAAACTTTTCCGCATCAACATATGGAATAACAAACTAGTGTGTAACTAAAAAATATAGATGGCTCTTGTTAAACTCTTTTGCAGTGTAATTTACATGATACATTTGATGATGATGGCATGTAATTAAGTATTACTCTAAAAGGTGTGAGATTTTTTTTTTATTGTGTAAGGCTTCACTGTTCATCCTCTTACACATTATTATGGATGGACTATGCAAAATCTTATGTTTTTTCAATTTGATCCTTGAATTTTTTTTAACGATTTAGTCATAATTGAATACCAATTGATTATGATTTTTTATGAAAAGGTGAGATTGAAAGAAGAGGGACCGAAATGAAAAAAAAACACCACATATGGGTGGCATGTCATAAATTTCTCAAAAGATGCACTTTGATCTTTGAAATTTAAAAATCATACAAATTATATAATTTTAGCACCTCAATATTTTTCCAGTTCAATTTTGGTACAAAAGCTTATTTTTGTTATTTTTTAGACCTTGGTTAAGAGAGGTTGTCAAATTCCGGATATAGAGAGAGAAATGTCATTGACACCGATTTAGGCCACCAAAATAAATGATATTTATGTCAAATGGTTCTATTTGATGTGGGGAGATCATATTAGATGTTTTTACCTTTAAATTTCATTAAAAAAAAAGATTTGAGCTAAAGTTGATTTTTGAATTCGGGTTTATTTTGGTTTTTGAGGCATGTTTTTAGGTTTTTTAAGGTCATAAATAAATTTATCATGATTTCTACGGTGTTTTATAGGTGTTTCAGGTGAGAAATGGGTTGAAAAACCGGTTTTTGAGTAAAAAAACTTAAGTCATGATTTTCCAGCCACCATAGTAGCCGGAATCTGGACAAATCAGATGACGCGTTGTGTGATTTTTTTTTTCAAAACAATTAGGGGCCAGTTGCAAACAAAAAAGATTAAGGCCCCAATTGCGCATGCCCGCCATTTTTTTTTTTTTTTATCTTTTGTCTTTAAATTGTTTTTATATTTTTACATATTTATATTTTGTGATTATTTGTAATCACACAATAAAAACTAGTAAAAATAACCAAAACAGTAAAATAATTAAAATTAACTAAATTTACTGAAAAGATACATTTTCCTTGGATTTTTTTTTTAAATATATAAGAATGGAAAGTAAAAAACTAGGTTCCACAACAGCATAGCTATATATATGTTAGTAATTGAAAGAGAATTTACACTAACAAATAATATTTTTCTACAAAATTAATTAATTTATTACATTTATGATGAAAATCCATTTCTATTGCTATATAATTTAATTAATTTTTTTTAAGAGCACCCTCTTTTGTTTGATAAAATATAATCATGTGCATATATCAATCTTTCAACTTCTCATTTTAGTTTTCAGTTATTATTAACAATTAATTTGTTTTACAGTTTACTAAGCTAATTTAACTTACATTGCATCTAGTGCATGTCATGAGTAATTTGCAAGTAACTGCTATACCGCGAGTGATCATAATTTGTGCATACAATCACCAATGTAATTTTTTTCTTTTCAAAACTATGTTTCTAACTTATTTTAAGATTTACTTGATTCCTGTCAACTTTAAACACAGTATAGTTTGTTCAAGAATCTCAATATTTAAAAGTTATTGGATTCAGATGATTTTTTAACATGATATCGAATTCTTATTGTTTAAGCAGTTACGGGTTTGAATCTCATTATATCCATTTTATTTGATAAAAATTAAGTATAAGATAATGTAAATTCATGCAAATTTCAAATTCAAAGGGCTTTCACTTTTAAAAAAATATATATTAAAAAATTGTATAAATTATATCTCAAAACTTCATCTAAAAACTTAAATTTTTAAATTAAAATAGTTCTTTCACATATAATTCACTTTTAAGTATAGAAAATATTTTTAATTTCTTAGTTTGTAAATTATCTATATCTAATGGTAGATAGAGCTCACGGTGTGTGATACTAATTTTATTCATTTCTATTTGTAGAAACATAAATTTTGGCTAATTATAAATTTGTGAGAAATCGACTAAAGACTTGAGTAAACAAATTTCAATGAAAGGTATGACCTTTTCAAAGGAACCTGTGGTTTGGCTTGGACTTCAGGAACGAAATTGCGTGATGCAGAGCCTGAAACCTGGAGATTGTTGATACAGGTTTCTTCTTAATCACAATCTTGGAGATTTTTTTTATAATTATTAGGTAAGAAATAATATAAACTATATCTTGTGATCTTATTTAACAGTTTAAGCTTTGAGTTAATATAATTTTTTGACATGGTATCAGAGTCTTGATGACGAAGCGGTCATGAGTTCGAATCTCATCATTCTCATTTATTTGATAAAAATTAAGCATAAGGTAGTGTGGACCTGTGCAAGTTTCAAGATCAAAAGACTTTCAATTAAAAGAATATGTTAAAAAATAATATAAATCATATTTTAAGATCTTAACTCGTAATTTTTTATTTTTTGACTTCGTCATTAAAATTATTAAGCCATGCCAGCCGGAAAAAAAAACGGATGACAACCCCTACACATTACCATGATAAGCTGGTCGATCTTTCTTGGCAAAGATAGAGTAATGGGAATGCAGCTGAAAGTGCAAAAGGACAAGGCAACGCGATGGGCAAGAGAAGGAACATCCTTTTACCAATTTGCATGTTGATGAAGGACTGGTACTTTTGTAAAGAATGAACCTTCTGCAGAGACTATTGGAAAAATTTCGGTGCACTCATGAACGTAATGATGCAACCTCAAGAGAAAGGTTCTTAAAAAGTATGCGACTGTTGATATTCTTGAAACTGTTAAATTTTTTAAAAATACTATAAATCAAATTCAAATAATTACCATAACAAACACCACTTATGTCAATAGATTTTTTGGTCTTTTCACAATGGTTAGCTTATGGGCAATTTAATATTTGTCTAAATAGAACAAAAAAAATGGACACACGTGTACGACACTGGAAGGTGCATGGGAGACACTTGCGTACTTCAGATGGCGCATGTTATATCTTTTAGCATCTAAAAATATCATTTTATAATGTCGTTAGAAATGCCAGAACTGTTGATCAAGAACAGTTGTTTATGTCTTTTTTTTTCATCCCGTTTCATTAATTCTTTCATATTTAATGGGTATGAATCCACTTATTATTGTTTTCTATTTTGTTGTTTAATTGAATTAAAATCAAATAAGATGTAGTCAGATTTATACATATACATGCTTACGGCAGCTGAATATTATTCTTTGCATAAAAAATAATCCGGCTTGGGCAAAGCACGACACCAAAGCTAGTAAGTCCTAATCCACCGTCCATAGATCTGCCATAAATAAATTAAAAACCACCATATGTCTACCATAAATAAATCTTAAACTACCATTATATATTCTTTGCGAGTTGCAGCAATTAATTTTGGTATCTTGAAAAGTACTTGTCACCAGTGTTTCCTTCTAATTCGATATTTTATATCTTGAAAAGTTTTATTTAAGTTTGGAAATTATACATGAGAAATATCTTTGCTAAGATTAAATTAAAGCTATTTGGGGCAAGATGTCTCGTTTGATGATAATACTATATTTTAAGTATATATTTCTTTGAAATAGAGAAGAGCTCAATTTAATTATGACTATATATATATATACTCGATGATGAGTTTTTTTTCTCAAATAGAAGGGACGTGTATCAAAGGTCCTAGATCAAGAAGAAGTTTAGACACCTTAAATGAGCTTTCTAATAAAAATAAACTTAGATTTTAATTGAAATTTAAATTGGGTTAAAAATTTATCAGTGTATTCTAAAAATCTGATTTTATATTGATTTAGATGATAACCAACTAAAGTTTTTTCATGCCCAAATTATGTTCTGAAGTTGTTGTTCAAGATTTTTCTTTGTTATTTTTCTTTTTTATTTAGTATAGAAGTTCTAATGCTACTTGGATTTTAATTATTAGATATATAACTTTCAATAAAGATTCTTTATATATATAAAAGGATTTAAATATAAGACTAGTATAATAGGGATGTCTAAATTTATATATAGATTAATTATTCAAAAAATTATTCACAACTTCTTAGTTTAGACTTTTGTTTATAATTTAGGGGTGTAAATTTAAAGCTTGAAAAACTCTAACTTCTTTTTTGCAGTTTAGAATTATAATTTTTATAACCTATTTGGAAGTGTGATTGCGGTTGCTTTTGAAAGTACTTTTTATTCAGAAATGTATTAAAATAATTTTTTTAAAAAAATCATTTTTGATATCAGCGCATTAAAATGATCTGAACACACTAAAAAATTATTAATTTGAAATAAAAAAAATTAATTTTTTTCAAAAACACTTTTAAAACGCAAAAACAAACAGACTTTAAGGTTCAAGAAACCTAACTTCTTATCTTTTACTTTACATTGTGTCATTAGTACTCTTAGCTATATATACCATCTTTAGCCAGAGTTGATTAGCATATTATTACATAATTTTTTTTCTTCAGACATTAATTTATTGTTAGGGTGACCGATTACAATA
>Ga0325414_1009554_pt1 | contig 10203 bp, 3 predicted proteins | sample PopdelMetagenome_8_FD_206183 | JGI IMG/M metagenome (GOLD analysis project Ga0325414, IMG submission 206183) | Populus deltoides microbial communities from Bellville, Georgia, United States - Leaf-PdKOR-R3 | ecosystem: Host-associated > Plants > Phyllosphere > Phylloplane/Leaf | place: USA...
CATGAAAGAATGGCATTTCAATAGTTAAAATTACCTCAACCCACTTCCTTGTGTAACGCTTAGTGACGTCATAAACTCCATCTTTTGCAATAGCAATGACATAGTTCAATTTCTTATTCCACCTACGAGAAAAGAATGAAATCAGATTTACACAAAGTATGTTCAGAGCCAAAATAGACTATTGAAGATCCTGAAGCAGGGTAGAAGAAAAATCGTTCAGTAGGCACCCATGTGCATATATGTAGATCACATAGATTAAGTAAAAAATTACCCCTTCTCATATAGTAATGGTCTGTCAAACACTCCTTCACAAGGGTCAAGATGCATCCATCTGTATAATAACATCACAGAGTACATGTAAATGACGGTTACCATGACAAAGAGCATGGTTTAGCTTAATTATTACTCTTCTGGAATGCTTCTGAAGAAATAGAAGACCATTTTTTTTAATGAAGCTTACCTGCCTAGTAATTCAGAAAAGCACTCGGTCCAAACGTGATCAGTGAAATCCAGGATCTGATCAAACACAATATGGGAAAAGGTCATATACTGACTTTCATCATGGCCAAGTTCTTTCATAAAACAAAATTTGAAGCCCCCTCAAATTCTTCCACATTATATTACAGTGCATGAACACAAGCATGCCCATTTGAGGACTTCCAGAAAACGAGAGATTCCTCCATAAAGGGGAACAACCTTTTCAAAGTATTTCATTTTAGTTCACGTTTCACAAGGTATTGAACGGGAAGCCATGATTTTGTGCCCAAATGCATTCCAAGACACAAAGAGTAGTTTAGCTATCTTATAGTTCATTGAAAATGGGTCAAGTTTTCACCAGAATTTCTTTACTACATTCAGAACACCTTGAAAACAGACAAAGGTAGTGCCCATATATTAAGCTACTTCGGATTTGTAATAATAAAGAAAAATAACAGAAAACTTTATTGTTCTTCACAGAACACAGGTAGAACAAAGGTAGTGCCCATATATTAAGCTACTTCGGAATTGTAATAATATAGAAAAATAACAGAAAACTTTATTTTTCTTCACAGAACCCAGGTAGAACAAAGGTAGTGCCCATATATTAAGCTACTTTGGACTTGTAATAATATAGAAAAATAACAGAAAACTTTATTTTTGCTTCACGGAACCCAGGTAGACTTCCATCATTGCGTTCAGTCTTTACATCAGAAAATATTGATCTAACAGAACATAGTCTGCCCAAAGTGAGATTGTGTCATTTGGGTGTTGTATTTGAATTAAAGAAACTGACTTACCAGACGAGATTCATAGCCAAAAGCACGACAATAAAGAGTAAAGCAATTGGCCCATTCCCCACAGCGACCCCTTCGAGTTTCCACAAGCTCCATGGTGAAAGAGGAGAAAGAAGAATAAGACAACAGGGAAGGAGATTATGAAATATAAACATGTCAGTTGGCTTAAGTAAAAATACCTTTAACGGATCATTGTAGCGTGGGAAACGGGTAATTGTTGAACAAGAATTGCAGCTGAGATATTCAAATGACAGATAAAAAAAGGTGAGGGGTGATGAACATGAGAACATATGCTTCTGTGCAGAGGAGCAAACGAAAACCAAATAATCATGACAAACCAATCTACCTATGACTGCTATTCATCATCAGAACAAAGATGTGTGTTGCACACACTTCTCTGTTTAGTATCACACATATCAGCTAGCTATTTAGTTTCGATTTTATTCCAGAATCAATAAAGCAGATTGGACCACAAGATCCTCACTAGAACACTATTTACAAACTATGAGCAAGAAGGGGGGGAATCTTTTCAAATAAAAAAACTCGACACTGAAACAGCCATATAAAAGTGAGTAACTTGTCATGAGATCATTTGATACAATAAATATCACTAAGAATAAAATACATGTTCAAGCTTACAAACCAAAGGTATGAAATACAAGACCTGAACTTGGGGAATAGTTGTTAGGGGCTAGGAGGACGAGTGATTAGGAAAAATAAATCAAATAAAACAGGAAGTCTAAATAAATCATGAAGAAACAATATATAAGATTAAAAAGAAAACAAAATAAAATTCCAAAAAATATGAAAAAACCCAAAAATAACAAAAAATATACACGGTGCATACCGGTAAAGTTCAACTCGAGCTGCTCCATATTGAGTTTCTGAAGGAAGTGCAGCATCCATTCCTTGATTAACGGTATCATTGCCACAGCCATCACAAGGAGGTTCATTAACCCACCTACAATATCAGAAGATGGTAATCATACATTGGCAACATTTTTAATTCTGCTGGCAACCTGTTGTAAGAAACAAGAAAAGAAAAATTTTTGATTGAAAATTGAACACTAATTATTCTGTTTGTGGTCGGAAAACAAATACAATCATATAACTATTCCATGGAAACATTTTAAAACCTTTAGATGAGGAAAGCATCTCTGTTACTTACTGTGGTTCAAAACCATTTTGGAAAACTTGGAGAGAGAATCAATATTTCTAGACATATAAAGCCATTGGCACATAAATGCATTGTGTACATAAGACGCACCAAACTTAACGATGCAAAAGATTCCAACCAACTTAAAAAATATATAGATAGAGCGTTCTTCGGAAAAGAAACAAAAAAGTGTCGAGCAAGAACAGCAACCATCCACTGCTTTCTTACTGCTGAAAGCCTTCTCTTTTATAAGAAGTAAACTTTGTTACAGAACTTCAAAGCAGAACCACTAAATACTTCCAAAAACTTCATATGTTGGAATCATTGATGCTTGTTTCCTCCTTGCTGAATACATCCTAAACTTCTAGCAAATAAAGGCCATGTCCAAGAAATTAGATCCTATCAATTTAATTAGACTTTCCTGACATCATAAAGCAAAAAAAGCAAATTCCATGTTTGCTCAAGAGTTTGTTACATCAACGAGGCACCATCTTTTGGTGCTACTCATAACATGAGATATCTAGTCCTAAAAATGATCTTCCTATGAAAATAGTGTCATTCTATAAACATAACATACAAAAGAAAACAGTCTATTTACACAGTATAATTCCTTACTCGGAGTACTTACTTGTAAGTTGTGCAAGTATTTATGGCTGGGATGTGACTATTTATTAAGCAGTATTTTGTTAATTTTAAGGGCAAATCCAACATAAAAACCGCAAAGGAATGAAAAACACCTGAATGATTGTTTGAACCAGAAAAGCAGCTGCAGCAGAAAAGCATGGTCTTGTTCGGTTTTTGATGGTTTGAAGTTCCCCTCCTAAAACAAATTTATAAAATTACCAATTACCACGGCATATTAGCAGAGCAAACTCCAGAGGTGAAATTATTAAAACAGCTTAAACCAGTTTGATCAACATGAACCACCTTTCTTATTTATTCCAATCATGACGTGGTTGCAATTCACATTGAAATACAAGAGTAGATAAGAAATTGCAGTTGAAAACAAAAAAAAAAATACGATGATAAAACACGAATCAGCATTGCAAGACAATCATAAAACTAACCAAGGTCTCCAAGTTTTCCATCCAACAAACTTGTAAATAAAAAACTACAGCCACTAATATACTGCTGCCAATAGTTCTACTGAGCATCAAGATAACCACAACAATGCGGGAAATCCTTTAAATATTATTTCCATTGCAGTCGGCCGCCCGCCATGAGTGATGCGTGTGAGAGAATTTTTTTGAATATACCATATTTAGACCAAACTTCTGTCAAACTTAATTTGTTCTGTTCAACTGTAGTTCAACATAGGTCCAAATAGCTGTTCTAAATTGTTTTAATACTAAGATAGCACAATTAATCAAGTTTAGAGCCTATAGATTGTATTTGAGGTATATTTGATTCGATAGTTAATGCATCTAATAATTAAATGTGAGACAAATTACACTGAGAATTTTATTATGCTAAAAGCTGTCCAAGGGTAGTTTAGTGATTTAATCAAACAGTGAAGCGTTTTATGTCAACTAACTGTTTTGACACCCTAATGCACTTTTATATATAATATTATAGATTAAGAAGTTCATGACATCAAGGGGAGTCTGAGTTCAGGTCCATAAACAATATTCTATAACGGGAAAAAAAAACATAAAAAACAAAAGTGGTCGACAACCAAAAATAGTGGGACTTTAGCTGCATGATTATTATATAAAAGAGATTGAGCCTCTACAAGCAATGAGTGGGGAAAAAAGATAGAGAACGAAACAAAAACCTCTACAGTCATTGTAACACGTCTATCAAATTCCATTAGCATAACTTCTTTTCCAAGTTGACCTTTTGTTGCTCATTATTCTGCATTTATTCTATAGCCATTGACTCAAATGTTTAGTTTCCTCATCACTATAAAAATAAAAACAAAATCAAAAAGCCATTACCTTTGCCAGAGAAACCAAAGCTTTCTCCTCAAGCTCTTCTCTAGGAACCGTCTTCCGTGCTGCCTCCTGCCTCACTGGGTCTTCATACTATATCAACAACAGGCCAAGTACTAAATAAATACTCTCTTGCAAATTATCCCTATCTAGTGTGCGAGTGATTTAACAATCGATCATAAACAAAACAAAAAAAAAATAGATTGCACATTATTTTCCTGTTGAATGAACAGATTGAAGAAAACACCTTTTTTAATTTTATTGAGAAGAACAAAATGAAACATTTTGAAACTCAAATCTCTTTTTCAGTAACCAAACAAATGAAGGAAAACAAAAAAGATAAACCTCAAAATTTGAAATTACCATTTGTACTTGACTGATATAGGGCCGTATTTTCTGCCCAAACTCATCATTTTGTTCACTCACTGCAAACTCTTGCAACATAAGCGCTTCCTCCTCTGCCTAAACACAAACAGACCCTATAAACATAATGTTTAAATCACTCTCACAAACCGAAAATTGAAACACAAGCACCAAAAATTATAAAAAAAACCTGTAACATCAGCGCAAGTTCCTCATCCGATTTCATCAAATCGGCAACAGTTAATTCTTTGAGTTTATTCGAAACATGAACGACATCAGAATTATCCGACACGTCATCTCCTCCAAGAATCTACACAGCAAACCGTTTTAATACACAAATGCATAACAGCAGCAGCAGCAACAAAATTCTGAATTAATTGCATAAAGAAATAAAATTATAAGAAAAAAAGACCGGCACATCACGAATTGATTCCTCTTCATTTTGCTGCCCAACAACAGCGGCAATTGATTCTTGTAACTTGACTTCCTTCTCTTCCTCGTTGATTTTTATCAATTTGAGTTTGTTAGAAATGCCAGTGAGATCAGAATCGTCCGATACGACTCGATCATCATCTTCTCCGGTGATCTACAAAAAAAACACCAATAAAAAGAAAAGCACACACGCACGCAAATGTTGATGACGAAGCAAACAAAACAACAAAAACCTGCTGGAGATGAGGAGGGATTGAAGTGAGAGAGAAAAGCTGGATCTTAAGAACCTGCAATATTAGTCATAACAATCAAACAAACACTACTGTTGATAAAAATCGAGAGAATTGTGTTTTAGAGAGTGCGAGACTGACTTCGAGGCCGTCGTCGGTGTCATAATCGACGTCGAAGATGGAGTCGTTGTGGCTGATGATGAATTGGCGAGCTACCATCTTTACTGTTTTTTTTTCTCTCTCTTTTTTCTTTGATAGAGAGATGAAGAATTAAGAATTTTGTTTCGGTTTATTTATGCTGCGTTTGTTGGTTCTAGAAACTACATTCTAAATTTTTCTATATTTATTTATTATTAAAAACATTAGTTAATAAAAAATATTTTTTGATTAATAAAAATTATTTTCCAGAAAAAAAAATTTAGCTTATTTTTATAAAATTATATTCTTTTTTATTTTGGAGTGAAAAACAGTTTTTAAAAGTTGTTAAAAATTTAAAAATATCATATTATTTACTGATTATATCAAATTTAGTCCTCAAATTTTTTATTGTTATATATATATTTTTTAAAATATTTTTTTTTCAATTTTATTTCTTATAATTTAATTTTTATATTAATTTTGATTCTCATTTTTATAATTATTATTTGCTTTTTCCATATTATTTTTTAATTAAAATTTTTTATTTATCAAATTTGATCCTCATTATTACTTATTTTATTTAAAATAATTTATAAAATATTAATTATTATTATTTTAATTTCTTTGTCTTTCAATTTTTTTATTTTTTAGATTTGATATCTATTATTTTAATTATTATTTATTTTATTTGAGATAATTTATGAAATTATATATTTTTTAATTTCTTTCTCATTCAACTTTTTAATTTATAAGATTTGTTCTTTATTATTTTAATAAATTTAAAAAATAAATATTAAAAAGTTATTTTTCAGCTTATTTTTCATGACATGATCAAACACTGTAAAGTATTTTTCAATTTATTTTTTATTATAATATCAAACATTAAAAAATAATTTATTTTTTTTAGAATTTATTTTTCAGAATTATTTTTTAAAAATAAATTATTTTTGGTAAATAAACGGGGTTTTAATTAATGTGGTTTTTATTTTGCTTATTTCGGAGGGAAGGTATTGGATTCTTCTTTTTTTTACCGTACCGGTTCGACACAAGTCTTGCGTCGTATTATTTTAATTTGAATTAAAAATAAATAAAAAACAAATTATCATTCTCTTTTGGTATAAAGTATTACCTGTAATGTAAACGCGTGGAAAAACGGAGGATGAATATTGTCCAGCTGTTTTGTACTATTGACGCATGGTAAACGTTTTACTATTGAGGCATTATTTACTAATATTTTTATATATAAATTTAAAGAGAAAATGTGTAAGTGAATATTCTATCGATATACTGTTGACTTGCTTATAACAATATTGATTATTATTTTTTTAAAGCTTTATTATAAATTTTAGGGGGAAAAGAAATTAAACTCTATTAAGTTTATGGATCGGGTTCATTCTAAAAAAACTAAAGCGTGTGGGATAAATATTATACAAACACATTGTTAATTTCTTTATATTTTACTGTTGACTACACTAGTTATTATTTTTTTAAGGTTTTGTTACAAATTTAAAGAGAAAATATGTAAGGTGAACACTATATAACCATACTATTCACCTTTTCATATTTTATCGTGGATGATATTGTTTTTTAGATTTACTATAAATTTAAGGGGAGAAAATATTAAACTCGGTTGAATATATGATCTGGGTTTACCCTATAAATTTTACTATAAACGACATTGTTTACTTTTTTTATTTTAAAAAAATATTTTTCTTTTTTTGTTTCTATTTTTAAAAATTAATCTTGATCTTATTCTTATTTATATTTAGATTAATATCTCTTCTCTCTTATATATTATTTAGAAAGCTTATTTAAAATGATAATTATTTTTTAATTATACATTTAACTTTTAAGGAGGTTCTTCTGATTAATCTATATTCTTTAAAATCTTTTGTATAGATAAACTTTATTTTTGAAAAATAAAAGGAAATTTATTTTCAAATAATATTTATAATATATATAGCCTTACATATTATTTTTTCTCTTTTATTTTATTTAATCAAATTAATATGTATCTAATTTTATTATCGTTTGATTAAATAAAAAAATTATTTTAATTAAAAAGTTTAGCAAATACAACCGCGTAAATGTCACGTCTTGCGATTTTAAATATCATGATCTACATCTATCTTTTGATTTTTTTAGTTTTATTTTTAGTTATCGTTTATGATTTTTTTTTACTTATTAACATACATAATTCTCAATTTATTTGATTACATGTATGTATATTTTTTTAATTTTCACTTAGGGTATTTTTTAACTCAAAAACATATTGAAAAAAAGCTATATATAATTTATTTTGTTGAGAAAAAAGATATTTAACCTGCGGCGAAACGCGAGTCAAATATAGAGTGAAAAACTAAGAATTGAAATCAAAGTGATAATCTTTTTATGGGTTTTTTTTTAAGAATAAAAGGAGTGGATTAGAATTGGTAAACTACTTTGGTGTTTTTTTTTTGTTAGGTTTTTTAATATTTTAATTAAACATAATTAAACAAATTCATAATTTGTGTTGGTAAAATTAAAAGTTTAATAACAAAATTAAACATAACACTATCAATTATGTTTTTCAAGAAAATGCAGAGGAACCTTTTTGAAGATTGCTGAGAGTAGCAAAATTATTTGATTACCTGAGATTCTTGGATACAAATGATACGAGTGAATTCTAGATGGGGGCTCGAGTTTCAAATGTGATAAAGAGGAGAAGAGTTTTTTTAGTGGAGATTTTGCTATTTTAAAGCAATAGAGATTTTTTACTCATTAAATTAAGTACAATAATAAACTTATAAATAATTTAATATTTTTAGTTGTTTTTGTTATCGTGTATAGTATTATAAACTTATAAAATACAAGATGTTTCTGTATTTTTCCTAACAATGGATGCGAAATATAAAATAGCAAAACATAAAATAAAAAACACTAAAAATATGGTAATTTTGCCCTAGTTATTTAATGATATGATTTATTAATAACTTATAAAAGTTAACTGGTTACAACTTCCGACCAATAAATTATTAGTCTAACAGTTAAGATACTGTTATATCCCTGTAAAGTTGAGAATACAAGTTTGATATCTAAAAAACAAACTTATTAGAAAAGACGGTCACGAACCATGAACGAGACTAGTCCTATCCTTTAAAAAAAGTATAAGGATACCAAATAAGAATTAAAAAAAATACAACTTCTGTAACATTTCTCAATTTCTACCATAACTGAATTAATAAATAGATTAAATCATAATTAAATTTGATTACATATGATAAATTGTATTAACCAGAAATCTAGAACATTTAGTAAAAACATTTTAGAAAATACCGTGGACGTACTCTGATTTTACTGTTTACTACTACAGTATATTGACAGTTGTACTCTTCTTACAAAGAAGACCTATAATTAAGGATATTATAGTCTTTTCACATAATATACTATACAAACGGAGTTTAGAGAAAAAATATATTCAAATAATTGAATTGCATAAAAACAATTTTACATAAAATACAAAATATATGCACATGAACTTATGTGCCTTTAGTAAACCCAAGGGATTTTTATCAAATGCTTGTAAATAAAAAAGAAAATATTATTAAAAAATAGGAAGCAAAATGAGCTGGTTTATCTTCTTTTTAGAGCTTGTTTGGCTCTGCGGTTGAATTTGTGTTTGACTAAATTTCAAAAAAAAATTTTGTTTGCTAAAATTGAGTGCGGTTTGTACTTTTTAGATCGTTTTGATGTGCTGATATCAAAAATGATTTTTAAAAAATGAAAAAACATCATTGACATATATTTTAGCACGAAAAGCTATTTAAAAAGCAACCACTACCACACTACCAAACACGCTCTTAGTTTGAACCAGTAGCCTGGCATGACGGCAAGACCAGTACTTAAGGCCCAACAAGATTTTCAGGCTGGTCTTGCTTATGAATGGACGGTGACTTGGCAGCCTAAGCCCGCCTAGATGACGACACTCAGTAGATATTTTTCAAATATTTAGTACCATTTATAACACTTAGACATGTTTTTGTATTTTAAAAATATTTTTTAAAAAGTTTAAAATTTTAAATATTTTTTTATTTTAAATTAATATTTTTTCAGTATTTTCAGATTATTTTAATGTGTTGATATCAAAAATAATTTTTAAAAAATAAAAAAATATTATTTTAATATTCTTTTAAATAAAAAACACTTCAAAAAACAACCGCAATCATTATTCCAAACACTCTTAAAAGCCTACATTGTCATATTTGTTTAGAGATTAACCTTTAAAAGAGTATGGATAACTATCTATGGATTATAGATTAATTATTTTTATAAAATTAATAATGTTTTAACTAATTTGGCCGAGTTTAACAGGGATAGATAGAATTAATCGTAAATTTTATTAATATTAATATTTTATTTTATTTTATTTAACTAGAAACTTGGCCTAACTTCGGTTTTGAATCCTAGATTTTCTAATCAACCTATAGAATCAATTGAGTTTAACATCTATTTGCAATCGTTTCAATTTTATGCTTAAGGAGAACCAACTTAACCAAACGATCAAAACAACACCGTCAAAGATGATATTTATAATTGTTTTTTTAGAAGATAAAAATATACAATTATTTAATATACAAAATAGTTTTTATAAAAGATAAAAATATATGACCCATGGAAGAACACGGTTCACATAATTAATA
>Ga0325414_1009555_pt1 | contig 10203 bp, 3 predicted proteins | sample PopdelMetagenome_8_FD_206183 | JGI IMG/M metagenome (GOLD analysis project Ga0325414, IMG submission 206183) | Populus deltoides microbial communities from Bellville, Georgia, United States - Leaf-PdKOR-R3 | ecosystem: Host-associated > Plants > Phyllosphere > Phylloplane/Leaf | place: USA...
AGATGACTATTCTTCTTAATGCACAAAGAGAAATTGCTGATAAAATTTTGGATGCACAATGGGAAACTAAATGGCGTCAAGAAAAGGTTGGTAAAGCTGCCTCTACTTCTACCATTTAACTTGACTCATATCTCTCCAAACCTGTGTATATTGCATGCAACATTTGTAAGTATGGAATGGTAAAGCTGCCTCTACACATAATAAACACGCGCGCGTGTGCGCACACATGCATGCACGTACACACATTTGACACACTACATATGTAATGTTCTGCTTGTTTTTTCTTAACAAACATGCAAGGTGGATGACAGCTATATAACATGTGTGAAGCTTAATAAGCATTAAGAAGTTAAACCATTTTGAACTGCTGCGGTTTTAGGTGGGATCTGTTGACTGAAATAACTAGAAAGATAAAAGAAATCCCTTAAATTTTCGTGAGAAAATTATGAAAAATATATTTTGGATAAAACCCCTCTAATCATGGCTGGGGGTATTCTCTCCAGTAAAGCTGCTATCCTGTCACTCTTGAATTAATATATCTACGAAGCCAGTCAGGCATCAAGTTTGTAAGATGATTTTTGCTACCATGAAATAGCTATCATTAGCACCAGTGACTTCTCAACAAAACATGATAAAGAAATATGTGGGCTTGTAGTCTCATCTTCGATAAAAATACTCCTCTAAAAATCTCAGTGTACTTGAGGAAGAATGCAAATTTATATGTCAACTGATGCTTTGCATCCATATTTGACCAATGGAAATAACTTGGAAGCGTACTTGAAAGGAGGGAGAAACTGTGAACTTTTTGCGTGGATGTATGAGAAACTCTCTTAATGCTTTTCTGCTATTCCTTTAAGAAACAAATGTGCAGGTGTCTCTCCGTGCATGTAGATACCCTCTGAGAATATTCGTACAACATTCCATCACTATTTGTCAGATGCCACCGTTGTTTACATGTTTGTAATCTCATAAATACCATGAGCCATCAATATCCTATACAATTTGATTTGCAGTTGAACGAACTGTTGGAAGACAAGGTGCGGCCATACATTCAGAACATCAACAGTGGTGCCCTTCCCCGTCCTATCATAATACAACCACAGAATCAGGATAAAAAGGTTTCACCCTCCTTTCCCTCATTGCTTTGACTTTATTTGTAACTTCTATCAATAAGCTCTGAAGCGAAGTGTTACCTCTTCAATTTCTTTTCTGTTGGTGAAAGGACTGGATCTATGTTTTACACAAAACATGCCTTGTATGCGCATGCATTCGTGGTGGAAAGATGGATAACCAAAGCTATTTCTTAATACAATCGACACACTCAAAGTGGTAATAGAGTAGGGTTTCAAATAATAAGATTGTGATGCCTACAATGCTTTGGTAATGGAGATTCAGTTAGCTGACCACTCTTGAGTATAGTCGAATACTGTCAATAGGTTAAATATATAATTGATGATTCTACCTAGGTCTTTTGCTGTATTTTTCAAGGTTTAGTTCTATGCTATCTTTATGTATAATTGCCTTCTAGAGATCCAAGTGGAAACTAGACATTCGGGAATCGCACACATATTAATCATAAGCACATTTCCACTTCTTAAAAGCGCCAGATGCCAAACTTTAAATTCTGTGCTGTAGTTGCACCTAAAGTCATTATTGGTTTAGATATAATCATGTGAGGCTTTTGCTAGGCACTGTCAATACTTATCATGGTGCCCCGGTAACATTTGCAGCTTTTGGTTTATTTATTTGTTGCAGAGGAGGCAGAGGAGATGGTGGTTTTTCTGAAGAAGTTTTAACCAGCATTCCCATGTAGGTGGGTGGCACATTTCATAAGTTGTATTTGCCAAGGTTTTTCTTTCAAAATTGTACATTTTTCCCTCCTACCCTACCTAAGTTTCTCTGAGAATTTTGTAGCTCTATCCTTGGATCAGTCTTTAACTTCTACCCTTATCCTAGATATTCTGTAGCTACCATATGCTACTCTATGTCTGTTTTTGTTCTCTTAGAGTCGATCTTGATTGAATGCAATATATCTCAATATTTTAGCTGTCAAACAAGTGCTGTAATTTCACCTGAATGCTTTAACCAATCAAATAAAAGGAAACGCTATTTTTTCTTTTGCTTTTTGGAAGTGGAAGTACTTGATTATAAAACGGAAAAAAAATGATACTGGAAATTTGACTTCTGATAAGCATAAACAGGTTGAGATAGAGAACTGAAAAAAAAACAAGAAACTCGAGATATGTTGTTATTTTCGATTTGCCGGCTAACAAAAATTTTAAAATGAACAAAGAAACTGTCATTGTCCTTGCAATTATTGAGAAAAATCTCTTTGCCTGAATGTTGTACACTCAATATTGTATTTTTGTACTTGTGGTTTGAGAAAAATGATTTAGAAAGAAATATTTTTTTGTGGCTGCTGAAGATAAAATATATGTTTGGTAAAAATTATGATTGAAATTATTCTTTTTATTAAAAATATATTAGTGTTTGGTTAAAATTATAGTTGGACATAAAATGACTAAAGAGATAAATTTTTTTCATACATGACATTGAATATTTAATGCATATGTAAGATCAACTATCTATAACATAAAAACTTTTATAATTCTTCTATTAAACTTGAAGCAATTCTATCACGAATATAATCCATATGTAAAGGCTTGTTGCCTTCATATGTTTGTGAATGTGGAACAATATCACAAAAAAAATCCCGAGGCATAAAATTAGAAAGATGGATGAACTCAGTAAACGTAACATTTTATTCGGACTTTCTTTTTATATGTTTTAGATGAAAAACTGATATGTTCTACAAAATTCTTCATCTTTTTTTCTACACCCAAAAAGTTCATTCTATTACACATTAAATTGAAGAATGAAACCGATTGAATAAATCCTCCTGACTTCTAGGTTGGCCTCAACAATGAAATTTTGAAAGATAATATCCTTCATTTCTATATGGACCAGAAATTAATATTCATTTGGAGAACTTGAGTCAACAACATAATACTTCCCTGTATTCACAAAAAAAAAAAAAAATATTCAATCACATGACAAGAAATTAATTAAATCTAATTTTTTACAAGTCATACATTTCAATCTAAAATACCTTCTGATGGCTTAGAAAAATTGATATTTGAGTTATTTATGGCCTCAAGAAAAATTCTTGTATTATATGCATTACCATATTATCTAGCCTAAACAAATGTAAATTGTATGTCAAAGCTATATAGTGCTATAATGTTCTATGTTAGTACTCGTTTTGTTTTAATAAATAGTATTTGATTTTCTAATGATACACAAGCATACACATGTGTTCCATTGATTGCTCCTATACAATTCTTAAAAAAAAACTTATATTGGAAATGAACTACCATATGCATTATTTTATGTTTTTTGAACCACATATATACAATCACAGATCATCTTTAATGTTACCTTAAGATATGACATATATCTTAGGTCCATTGTGATTTCTCGTGGTGTAGTAAAAAAAATCTAAATCAACTGGTTTGATTATTTCAACTGCTAGCAAACACCACTTAGAACTTTGTTGAAATACTTACTCATGGTTTCACCAGAATGTTGAAATCTCTCCTAGACCTCCCTATTAGAAGCACCTGATGCTAAAGTATAAAGAAACATGTCAACCTTCTCTATAACACTCATACTCATTGCTGGTTTCAATCTATATTGTGTTTCTAATTCAAAACAAGACTCTGAAATGTTGTTATATCAATCTTAAACATATTTACACAACATATCCAATGCTCATTTAAAATTGTGTTGTATGAAATCATACATGGTTCCTTATAAATATAGTTATTGTAATAGATTACAAGTGTGCCTGCTGTGCACAAGACTAGTTTACGATGATCAAATTCTCTAAGTCAAAATGAATTGCCATCATCATCATCATCATCATTGTCTTTATTATTGTCGTCAACAACACCATTACTACAACCAAATTAACTACCATTATTCCTACCACCATAGCCATGTGAGACATATTGAACAACATTGTTCATGATATTTTCATATTCCTCATCAAAAAGGTCATTAAACCAATCCACGTTTATATCTACAATGTCAATTAAATATTTACAAGAAACGAACTGTAAATTAATTGTTATATAAATGCAGAGGTGTTACAAGCTTTACTTTCACACTTCAATAAATCACATTACTTGTATAGCAAATATAATTTTAATTTTTGATAAATCCCTATTAAATTAAAAATTATTTACACTTTTTACATTATGGTAGTCAATTTCATTGATCTATCCAAAGATATCATCACATTAAAACTCATTCCATTCTTCAACCATTAACAATTTATATGTCTTCAAACCAATATGTAGTTAGGAAATATTTTTATTATTATTAGGGTTGAAATAAAAAGTATTGTTATTAATATATTTCAGGTACAGAAAACAAGAATATAAAATGAAGGAAGACAACTTACTGGAATAAAAAATGCAAGCTAGTATACTATAATTGGAATTCCTCGAGAGAGTGAAAGTAGTTGAGTTATTTCATAAATGATATTGAAAATGATGTGTTAAACTTAATTGAAATGGTGAATTATATAGGGAGGAATGCAAACACACATGAGCATATAATACAAGCACACTCTACCAAACATTCAAAGCAATTTGTTTCCACCTAATAGTCTGATGTTCAATAAGATACAATACAACACAACATAAAGATATCCTCAACATTTGCAATAAAAGTTAACATTATGTTTGTTATAGGGTACATATTACAAGTGTTTAACAACCTACACATAAACATCTAACATAAAGAGCATACACTATATGATAAACACATGGTAGGTCTTTTCAAATACAACAAAGAAAATATGGTAAGAAGAAGCACAAACCTAATTCCACAACAACAAGATTTCTTTAACACAATGGAAAAAACATTATAAAAGACAACAATACTGATAATTCCACATTTATAATGACAATGATGTGTTAATCCATCTCTTACAAACATTCAACAGAACCACAAAGATTGAGTCTTACCTCATGGTTTGAGGGTTTATCTCCTCTCAAACATTAGTTTTAACCATTCAAATTCTCTTTCATTCTAATTACTGCTCATATTTCCCTCCTACTTCTAATCATGAAAAATTCAGTAGCAAAACTATACAACTCACTCCTAAAAACAACTTCATCAATGGAGTAAAACTCCATCATCACCTCTTCAATGCTTTACCCTTTCATAAAGATGTAATGCTAATAAATTAAAGTTCATATTGTTTATGACAGCTACTAAAGCTCAAATTTAGTTATAGTAAACACATAAGAACTTTGTAATGAAGTTTTATGTTTTATGAGTACATTATAATTAGCAAAATATAGTGATGAAAACATAGTGATGGCAGGGAAAGGTTAAGGATAGTAGGGTATGACTATGTTTAATGAAGCTGTAATTAATTACTATTTGTAATAAAACAATGTTCTACTTCATATAAAATTTTATTGAATAAAAAGTTCTCAAATTAATTAATAGACAAGTGGAAGCAATGTTGTATTTCATTTCTAACATTTGTTGACTAGGCATTTTAGCTTTCTTATTTTGTATGTCAAACATATGTGTTTTTGTAAGTTTTTCCTTACATGTGTTGCATAAATATCAATTCTTTATCTTAATAGGTCAAATGATGGTTTAAGTGTTATGTCTCTATTTTTTTTTTTTCATAACAAGAATAAGTAAAGATCTTTCATGCTTTATGATAAATAGTTTCCACCTCTAACATTTACATTCCTTTCACTGTATGAACATAAAACATGAAATAAAAACTACAAATACATAATCATGCATCAAAATTTAAACAAGGTTCATTAGTTTTTTTCTTTCTTTATGCAACATAATTGTCTGTTTTCCATACATAAAAATATTTGTAATGATAGTTACATAGTTGAATAGTTAAATTACAAATTAAGGATTAAATGAGATACATTTAATATAAGAAAAAAAAAAATTAAAAACTAACCTAATCTAATTTAATTATAAATAGCTTCTTTGTTGTGGCAACATGGTTAACCCAGTATTTTTGTTGGTATTGCTTAGGAATTAGAGGATTAAATCAGAAAAACAATGACAAGTTCAATGGGTATTAAATATTGTTAGCATGCTGTATGAAGTTGATAATAAAAAAGGCCTAATTTTTTAATCAATACTAAATTAAAATTCATAAAAAATCAAATTAATAGGACATACTATAACCGACTTTTAATTTCATAAGTAATGCAATTGAGAAACAAAATGATGAGAACTATGAATGCTTACCGAGGTTGTAAAGACCAAATTAATAGTTCTTGCAACAACAAATAGGGATATAGTTACAAGAGTGAAGAAGATCTGGTTAGTTTCATGAATTTAACAAACAAAGCATAATTTTTTAATCAATACTAAATTAAAATTCATAGAAAATCAAATTAATAGGACATACTATAACCGACTTTCAATTTCATAAGTAATGCAATTGAGAAACAAGATGATTAGAATTATGAATGCTTACCGAGGTTGTAAAGACCAAATTAATAGTTCTTGCAACAACAAATAGGGATATAGTTACAAGAGTGAAGAAGATCTGGTTAGTTTCATGAATTTAACAAACATGCACAGTAGACAATGAACAATCATTGAAATTGAAATTTACCTAGATTTTGATACAGATAGCACTGGTTGTACACGAAGACGAGATTAGAGGATAGAAGGAAAACAAATTTGGTGGTGGTTTATGTAGATCTTGTATAGGGATGGTGGTTATTGTTGAAATGTTATTTCATGGGTTTTGTAATTGTTTGTAGCCGGAAAAAGAAGAAGAAAGAAACACGATGTCTATAACAAATGTTTCAAGAAGGGAAAATGTTAATGGAAAAAACTATGAACTACTAATGGAAATAAAGGGACGATAAGAAGCAGGCCAGGGACAACATGAAGGAACAAATGAGAGGAGGGATTTTTGGTCAAGAGATAATGGGATTTTTGGTCAAGAGATAATTAAACAATCTTCAACGTTCAATAACTTTGCATAAGAATCGTATGAAGCAAGTAAGACATGCTTTTGATGAACCTATGATTGGACCACAATTATTATATGGGTCCTATATTCCTTAACCAATAGTTTAATGTTTTCCAAACAGTCATTAATTATGGTCACACCATACTACACTTTCTACCACAAAAACAAATACCCTCTCATTCAATCACTAGGCTAGTGAATGAACATTTTATCTTTGTAGCTAGTCTCCATTCCATGGCTAGTTTTTATCATGTCGACAACATCAGTGGGGTGTAAATGATTGCCTATTTAAAACTTAAATGAAGTAATTTATTTTTGATGGTTTGCTTAAGCTCAAGACCTAATCAGAGCAACTTATTCTTGATGCAAAAGCTGGCTAAGGATAAAAAAAAAAAATTCTTAAAGAGAGAGTAATAACAAATTAAGCACCACACAAATGCAATTCCTTGTTCACTAGTTAGTAATCATGTAAATCTCAAAGCTCTTTTCAGTTTGATAACATATGTAAATAGACTAAATATTCAAGTGTTGTCCTATACACCGATGATCCACGTTTTGTTCACAACAATAAAAGAAAATGAGAAATGTAAAATGCTTGAAGGAAAAAAGTGGTTAGTTTACATCAGAAAGAGACTGGACAATAATTAAAGTTATTTGTCATCAAATGGAATATGACACAACCTTACATATCACTATTTATTTAATTTTAATAGTGCTTTTTTTATTCTATATATATATATATATATTCTAATTTCAATTTGTCTTTTAACATTTGGTTTCTTGAAGGTTAAACTTCATAGTTTGTTTTGGTTTTTTTTTTGAGATTATCTCAAAAAAAAAGGCAAAACTTGAATCGCAACATTTACACATTATTACTCATTCATTTTAAAAGTGCTTTACTTTTTTTCTATACAATATTTTTTTAATTTTAATTTTATTTTTCACCATTTGATTTGTTGAGGATTAGAGTTCATAATTTATTTTTTATGGGATTATCTCAACTTCACACATTTCATTCATTTCAATAGTGTTTTGCCTTTTTTTCTGAGTTTTTTTTTTCAATTTCAATTTCATCCTTTAACATTTAATTTGTTGAGGATTAAACTTCATGGTTTATCTTAATTTGCTTTCTATGATATTATCTCAATTGTATGACCCAGGTCACTGGTTTAATAGGTTAATTAACCCGGTTGACTAAGGTTTTCCCCCTATTTTAAATTGATCTTTTTTCCAATTCCATTCGTTAACATTTTATTGACGGGAATTAGATTTTATAATTCGTTTTAGCTTACTTTTTATGAGGTTATCTTGGTCTTGAGACTTGAGTCACAAATTTGACGGGTTAACCAAATACATTAAAACAATTAAAATTCGTTTCTTTGTTCATATGAATAATTAAGTTGCCCCACCCTTTTTTTTTCATCCCTTTTGTTTTTCAAATTTCATTCTTAATTTTTTTTGCCTTTTTTAATTTGATTCTTGTTTGGCCTAATTTCATGAGATATAGTTTTCAAATAAATTAGAAAGATAAAATCTAAAGTGAGAAGACCACAATGTAAAACACGTATGAAATGCATGACCAATCTCAAAGTTTTTGGAATTTTCATTCTCATCTGGAAGTTCATTTTGTTTAATTTTTAGTCTTTAAGTTTGAGAAATGAGAGAGAAACTTGTTGAAAAACAAGGTTGTTATTTAGCCACAATTTGACCACCAAAATAGAGGATCTTTGTGTCAATGAATTCCTTTTAAAGTGATTTTCCCTCTAAACATTGCGAGGAAGGCAAATCATGTTTAGTTTTGATTTTTAAAATTCGGTTAATTATGGTTTTTTGAAAGATTTTAAAGTGTTTTGGGGTTGTTGGGTAGTTTATATAGGTTTTTATGGTGTTTTTAAGTGAAAAGAGGTTAAAAAGATATTTTTAAGGCAAACCCCCCTCTGATTTTCTGACCACCATAGTTATGGTGGTTGGATTATAGGCAGTGGCTAATACGCGACTTGTTTCCTGCTCAATAAAAAAAGAAGTAAATGATGTGTCGTCCGCTTTTAAGGAAAAAATAACGCAGGTGCGCTTGAGCTTTTTAATTCAGGCCAGACTTGCACTCCTAATCTATTATTGTTTTTTTCTTTAATTTAAATTTACATTTTTAAAATTAAGTAATTAAAATTTTAAATTAATTAAAAATATATTATTTTATTGAATATCAGTCGATTTTTACTTTGCTTTCGAATAAAATATAGTAGTCAATTTATATATAGTTATCCCATATCGAAAAGTTAACAAACATTCCATATGAATGTAAACTATAAATAAATATAAAGCTAAATATTCATAAATTAATTTTATATTTTTTAAATGTATTAAAAAATATAAAAAAAAACCATATCTCACCCGATTTATACTGAGTCTCACCCCTACTTTGACCGAGCTAATTGCAAGAGCAGGTTTTTGCCTATTTGAAACCCAAAAGGAGATATATTAAGGTAATAAATTGATGGACAAAATCGGAAAAAGAGAGAAATTAAAGTATTGATAGAGCTCATCTAAAAAAAACAAAAGGGAAAGTCTTGGGAATATGAGATGGAACCAACCAAAATCTATGGTCCCTTAAATAGCAATATTCCGCAACCTCACTTAGTTAGAGGAATCACTGAGTTAATGCATTGATTAGCAAGGATTTTCAGCAGATAAAATATCGGAGAACATCTCTAATATTCCAATATATCACTAATTAAGAGATTTTGAATGTTTTATTCTAATTAATATTTCAAGAATCTAATCTTATATTTTTTTCTCATCTCGGTATATATTACTGTTTTATTTTCTTCTTTCATCAACCCATTATACATTATGTGTATTTAATTTATCTTTTCTTTTCTGAATAGTTGTTTTTTAAAATATTTTTTATTTAAAAATATATTAAAAAAATATTACTTTTACATTAAAATAATTCAAAAATATAAATGTTTTCAGGAATATAGTTTAACTGCACTCGAGAAAAGATGCATGTAATAACACTGCACGTAAAATCCAACAAACAATTCAATTTGATTCTGCAAATTAATAAAAATATCAGTATTATAAAATCTTCGATACAGGACATGTACGGAGAATTTTATAAACAAAAGAAAATAGTTTCTAATAAAGTTCAGCAATAACAA
>Ga0325414_1009557_pt1 | contig 10202 bp, 4 predicted proteins | sample PopdelMetagenome_8_FD_206183 | JGI IMG/M metagenome (GOLD analysis project Ga0325414, IMG submission 206183) | Populus deltoides microbial communities from Bellville, Georgia, United States - Leaf-PdKOR-R3 | ecosystem: Host-associated > Plants > Phyllosphere > Phylloplane/Leaf | place: USA...
ATTAGTCCGATGACAACTTGATTGACAGATAAAAATAGTTTGAGGGTGAAATTAACGAAAAAACCCTTTTGACTCAACTTCTTCCATGACATGGGTTTAAAATTAAATAATATAAAAGTTGACCTGATATGACCCAATTAACTTGGGCTTTCTAGAGTCAACTCAGTCGACCGATAAAAACAATTTTGAGGATTAAATTGATTAAAAAGAAAAATCTTTCAACCCAACTCTTTACATAGCTTAGGTTTAAAATTAAACAATGTGAGAGTTTTCTCGACTTGGTTGATTTAAAGACAACCCAATCGACTCATTGTTTAGCTCAGATTTAAAACTAAACCATATAAAAGTTGTTTCAATGTGACCTAGTTAATATAACCAATTAAAAGACAACTCGACCGACCTATACAAAAAAATTCAAGGAAAAAATTAAGAAAAAAAAGGAAAAAATTGATAGGAAAAAACCTCCCAACCTGATTTCTTACCTAGCCTGGGTTTAAAATTAAATCACTTAAGAGTTGTCTCGGCATGATTCAATCGATTTGATTAGTCTAAAGCATAGTTATTAAATCTGGATCGGCCTGGCAGGTCGACCTGGGGGCTAGACTGGTCCCGGTTTGTCAAAAGACCAGTCGGTGTAATGACTCAGCCAAACCCATATGACCCGGATATGAAGCAACCTAAACGTTATTCATCCTTAGACAACACTAGCAAAAGTATCATCACGCGGTACAAGGGCAGCTTATATTTTTGAGAAGTTTTAATAAATCACGACAAAACTAAATTCCACTTGATCTCATTTTTCAAAAGTAATAATTTCAATCTTAAAGGATTATCTAAAATCACATTAATTGTCCACATTTGATTTTTAAAGAATAATGTGGTTGAAATCATTGAATATTTTTACTTATTAACTGTAGGCTTGGTTGTCAAATATAAATATTATTCCAGGAGGTTTCAATGATAAAAAGAAAAACCTATATAAACGCTAAAAAAAATTGAAAAGGTATCATAAGATCATAGATTAAGGGATGGAGAGGAACAAAACTAGAAAGGATAAATTATTTTTTATATATACTATAACAAATTAACAAAAACAATAAATAGCGTTGCCAAAATACTATGGAAATTATCGTGCGCACGAACACTAAAAACTATTTATTGTGACAATTAAATTACATTATTGTCCTTTCAATAAAAAATGGGATGCTTGGGTTTGGAGGGTAATTAAGTATTTTTCAATAATTCATTGGTCATTAAAAAAAAAAAACAAGCTATAGGCATGTATCCTTCACACATCAATGCTCGGGAGGTGCTTGCGCCTTTTAGACGGCATATGCGGCGCCTCCCTGTGGCCAAATTTGTTGTTCCTCATTGGAAGCACCATCTCGCCCTTTCTTTCCTGGTGTACGTGTGATTGTGATTGATGAGCAGTTTGTCGCCGATGATCTTCTTGATTTCTCTTACTTTTCTCTCTTTTATAGAGAAAGCGCACGTTTGTCCTTCCTTAAATTATAATTTGTCATATATTATTCTTTTCAATTTAGTCTTTATTTTTTTATTTCTGATTTATTTCCTTGGTTTTTTTGTTAAAGTTTTGTTTTTTTCAATTTCATCCTTCAACCAAAGTTTTTTTTTTTTCAATTTAGCCCTCATTATTTTGATTTTCTTTTCCTTTTGTTAAATTTTTCTCTTTTCAATTTAACCCTCCAATTTAGGTTTTGTTAATGCCCTCTAATTTATTTTTTGTTTTCATTTTCACCCTTATTTTTTTAATTATAATTTTTATGTGATTGATTTTTTTTCTCAGTTTCATTCCTCGATGCTTAATTTGTTGGGGATTGAGCTTTGCAGTTTTTTCCATTTGTTGCACTTCCGCTATTATGACACTAGTTACGAGTTTTAAGAGTTGATATGATTAAGAATTTTTTTATTATTTTCTTTTATGATTTTATCATTATGCATTATTTAAAAAAATTGATTTTGTAGTTATCTTCAATTTCTTTTCTATCAGTTTATCTTTGTTTCATAACTTAGACCATGGGCCTTGTAGGCCCTTTTTTCATAAATATTTTTTTGTATTTAATTTTTGAAGATATTTTTTTTATAAAGATAAGCTTTATTTATAAAAAATAGTTATTTTGAAAAAATATTTCTAATATTTATAACCTTGCATGGTATTTGTTTTTCTTTTATTTTATTCACTTAGTTTCATATGTGTTTCTATTTCTATTATTTTTTATTGATTTTAATAAACAAACTCAATAGACACAAACAAGTAAATATCTCATTTTACGAGATCAAATATATTGATCTACATTCATCTCTCAAATTTTCAAGTTTCTCTTATAGTTATTATTAACGATTTTTTTTGTTTATTTACATAGATGATTATCAATTTATTTAATTAGATGTCCGAATAAGCTTTTCAATTTACACTTTTAATTTTTTATGTAAAAAAAACTTATCAAAATAGCTTGTATACCCAAATTTTTTTAAAAAAAATATTATGACCCCTAGCGGAGCACGAGTTAAATAGCTAGTTGAATAAAATATATTGCGGGTGAGCTTTTCACTGTAGCACTATATAAAGTTTATTGTGAATTGCTATAATGAAATTATTATTTTAGCCTTGAGTGGAAATGACAATCTTGATTGTGGGGGTAATATTATCTTTTATAGTGGCTTATTAATCATTAAAAGTTTGTTTGGGGGTATTTGAATCTTTTTCAAAAAATTCACGCAGTACAATTATGTTTTTATCCCTAAAGTTAATAAAATTTAGAATTGTTGACCAGTGTTTTTTTGTCTTTTAATAAACTTTAAAAAAGTAAAAATATTTCTTTGTTCTCGAGGTAAAAAAAAAAAAACTAGAGATGTTGACCAAGATTTTTTTTTTTTAGGCTACAATTAAAATATATCTTTGTCCTTGGAAAAGATAAAAAAGAAAAAGATATGTATTCAAAGGTGTTTTTGTCATTTTACATGAGTTTATTTATAATTTTCAGAATTATGGAGTGTTTTGGTATTTTTTTGTTGGATTTTTAATTTTTTATTATAAAAAGTTTAAATGAATTAAATGATAGATTGAAATAGATCCCTCTTCCTCTCCCTCCTACCAATAGTTCCAAACTTCCAATGACCACTATGAGCATTTGACCATTTATTTATCGGGACTAAAATATAAATCGAAACAAAATAAGGCGGTTTCGCACTCCAAAATGATGTTCTTTGCTCCGAATCTTTGTTCATTGAAATCAATGTTGTGTTTTCATTCTACCAACCCAAAAAATATATTTGGGTTTGATTGATTAGTATATAAACTAGATTTGTGGACTCGTAACCAAAATATTGTTTTATCGTTTAGAAAAGGACATTTAAGTGATGCAAGCATGTTAAAAAAAAAAAAACACGACCCAAGATATAGACCCAATTAAGCAAAGGGATCGGTATAATTTAATTAAATTATAAATGAATAAATAATGATAGTAAATGAATCACCTTAAACAAGAAAAATAATAGGAACATTTAAAAAAAATTGTTATAAAAAAATAACAAAGCTAAAATTCCAACCAATCTTATGGAAAAAAAGAAAAAAATAAAAAAAAATAAAAAAAATAATGTGAGACAACCTAAGCGAGTATGCCAAATATGTAAGTCATGTCATGAGACCAAGATAAGCTAACAAAAAAAAAAAACTAAAATCCAACTCCAAATAAATCCAATGTAGGAACTTGAAATTGAAATAAAAAAGTCAATTAACAAAAAAAACCGATAAAACAACTACTAAATCGGGCTAGTTAACCAAACTTTGCCACCTTAGATCATGCAAATGAGAAAACCTAGTAAAAGACAAACTAAAAAAGATTATGAAGCTTATTCTATGACAACTCAATGCTAAGGACATAACATAAAAAAAAATATTAAGTTAAAAAATTCATAAAAAAACCTAAGTCAACTCAGCTGACACATCAAATTCGCGGTCTAAGTGATGGAATAGGGAGAAACGAGTAGGAAAAAATGAATAAAGTCATGACACCTCATATTGAAAAATTCCAGCCTTGAAGGATGGAACTGAAAAATAAAATTAATTTTCAATCGATCTAATGATAAAGGATGAGAAAAAAATATCAATTTAAAAAATCTGTCAAATTAAATTCACCAAATAACTACAAATAAAAAGTACTAGGATAATCTGAGTTATTTTTAAAATTAGTGAAAAAACTTATAGAAATCAAATAAATAAAAATAACAAAATATAATCTTCATTTGAATAAAAGTTGAACAATGAAATTGAAAAATTCTAAGCTTAAAAAAGAAAACTTTCTAAACCTGAGTTAACCTTCAAAACACGCAACCCATGAAATCCTAAACTCGGAGTCAATGAATAAGCTTAGTTCCAGGTTGATTTAATGTTGAATGATGAAAAGGAAAAAAAATATCAATTTAATAAAATTTCCAAAAAAATAGCAATAAAAAAATAAGGATTGAATTTGATAGAAAAAAAACTCAAGAAGGATCATACTGTAACACGTGAAATCCTAGACTCGGGCTAAATCAAAAACTCAATTCCCAACCAATTTGATATTTAAGGATGAAATTTAAAAAAAATTGCTAAAGTAATAAAAAAATAGTAATAAAAAAAAATAATCAAAACTGATAGAAAAAAATAAAAAAAAGGATAAAATCATTTTTTAAAACCATCTCAGATAAAACAAACTTGGTTTGAGACAAAAGCAAATAAATCAAACAAAACAAACTTGGCCAAAATCAACCTAGGTTAAGCCACGAAACCCATGACCCGACACATGAGATCGAGATAACCAAATAAAAAGAAGTAATCGAAAAAAATCAATTATAAAAAAGACCCAAAAAACTTAGGTCAACTTACGCTAACCTTTCAAACCCATGACTCGGATCCTGATGCTAGAATTATCTAATAGAAAACAAATTCAAAAAAATCATGAAGCTAAATCTCTAGTCAACAAAACAAATGTCAATAAAATATTGAGAAATAAAATTGAGAAGGAAAGTTTCAATAAAAAAATAATGTAAAACAAAACAAATAGCAATTAAAAAAATATGACCCAAGTGTAAATAAAATAAAATGTTGAGGGATGTAGTTGAGAAAAAAAATGATTAAGAAAATGATAAAACAATAAAACAAAAAAAATAATAATTAAAAGAATGAAGACTAAATCTGGTATATAAAAAAAATAAAAGGAGGGTGAAATTGAAAGAAAATTCCAATTCCATGAATTATTTAAAATAAAACAAATTTTAATTGTAAGAACATAGACCAAATCTAAAAAAAAAGTAAATTGAAGGATTGCTTTGAAACTTTGCTTGAACACACACGAAAACCAAAGAGAAGAGAAAAAAAAAAGATCATGAACGCTAAATCAAAAGGATGTTAGTCACACGCGTCACCAGATGATGAAGGGGTTGTTGTAAAGATTCAAACACTTTCATGGATTATGGTTTTTTGGCCACTGAATACCATAACATGTGTCATTCGAAAAGGGCAAACATAGTCACGTACGTCCGGATGAACAACACTTGCTATCAACTTTGTAATATTAAATAATATTTTATAGCTAATAAAATATTAAATTATCTCTAATCCAACTCTATAATCACAAAAATAATAATAATGAAACAAAAATAATAATAATAATGAAATGATGAAAATTTCTTGTGCATACATTGAATGTAATTTAAATTTAATATTAATTAAATTATTTTACTATACTATAAAAAAAAAAGTCAAAACCAGTCCTGCATGTCAGTTCAATAAAACTATTTTATTGCCCCGCTACCAGGGCTTCTTCTTCTTCTTGTTTTTTTGTTAGGAATGACAAAATAGTAAATTTCTATTCTAGTTAGAACTGTAGTAAAATCGCTACAGTATTTGTGTTAGGAGTTTTAGTTTTTTTTTTTATTATTTTTTGTTAATATTCTTAGGAGAGTACTGAGTAGAGATAGTGACATATCTCACGTGCCGTTGTTCCAGATACAAAAAGTTTGAAATCAAGGGATCAAAATGCATACGTGTACTCTCTCTCTCTCTCTCTCTCTCTATATATATATATATATATATATATGTATGTATGTATGTATGTATATATAAAAGGGATCAAAATGCAGGCCCCCCTCTTTGCTGAGGCCAACCCGTGTGTGCACTGGACAGCTCCATCTCCACTACCTTCGAAAGAATCAACTTGATGGAGATAAAAATATAATTTTATGGCTAAATTGTGCTTTTTAAAATTGTTTAAAAAATTCATTTAAAATTAATGTTTTTAATATTTTTGAATTTTTTTATGTGTTATATCAATAATAAATTTTAAAAATAAAATAATATTATTTTAATATATTTTAAAATAAAAAATATTTTAAAAAACAATCGATACCGCGATGACAAATACATCAAGGAAATGTTTGGAGAGTTGTAACAATTATTTTTTAAAGTGTTTTTATTAAAAAATATATTAAAATAATTTTTTTATTTTTTAACAACAATACATTAAAATAATTTAAAAAAATATATTAATTTAAAAAAAAAAACTCCAAAAACGAAAGTATATTACTTCTCATCTCAAGGCACAAACAAAAGTGACGCTCTCAATCAAACAACACATCTAATTTCTTGTTGACAGTGACACAAAACTTTGGCCTGTTCATTTAGCTCCCTCCGGGGAACCAATCCGATTGTGGGCCCATATGATATTTTTTCACCCCCCCTCTATCATCGTACACCTGCATCAATCAGTTCATCCATCAAAGATAGCGGTACGTTTTGCTTACTCACAGCTAATTTATATTGTTATTAATTTTAAAATTTATAAAATTAATTAAAATATACGAAAATTAACATATCATGTACATTAATAAATAAAAAAATTACAGTACACGACTTAAGTACTTGTACTTTTATTTTTTTTATTGATTTAAATTTCAACACTAACATGGTATAAAAAAATTTCTCATTTAAATGCATCGAGATGTTAATTATGCTAAATTGATTCAAAAATATATTTTATAATTGAATAAAAAATTATAATGACAGGAACTTGTTATATTATTTATGTGTTTAATTTTATTATTCTAATTAGCTCTAGGCGGACTTGTTTATGAGTATGGTAAAAAGGTTCTACGGACACAAATAATTTGAACATAGTTAAAAATTTTAAGAAATTATTTTTGATATTATAATATTAAAATGATATAGTAATATTAAAAAATAAATAATTTTTTTAAAAATATTTTTAAAACTAAAAAAGGAAAGAGGATTGTACAACATGCACGATAACAATGCTTCACGTAGCATGTGATGCCGATGCCCTCATCGCTGAACATCTGGCATGGTCATCGTGATTAATGAGATCAACGGGCATCAAATTTGGGCAACGGAAACAATGCCATCTGTAGAATAATTCCTGTCGCCCTTTAATAAAGGAGATAAAAATCAGTGGCCTATAGAGAGTTGATGCTGCTTGGTATTCGTGCTGAAGGACATCTTCCGCCAGGAGAAGGACTCAGGATAATCAATAGAAGGGCCAATAAAAGAACAGTTGAGGGCTCAGATGTAACCAGATGGTAGTGTTTTCCACCGTCAGATTAGAAGGAATAGCAGCTTTTCTTAGTCAGTTGCAGTACTATTGAGATATAGACGGATGGAAGGACGAGTGCCAATGTGCCACGTGTAGCTTTTCCTTTTCTCGGGTAAATAGAATGTTGTTACGAAACATTTAAGTGCATCACATCACTCGTATGTTAAGGTAATAAACATAATCTATCAACTTTGGATATATATTTTTTTTAAATTCGCATAGCTTTTTTAAAATTTTAATAAATTAATACATTTGGAATTTTTTTTATAGGGTATTACATTTTTATTGCCCTTCACAAACACAATATTTAATAAATATTATTATTTTGACAAGGTAAAATTTAAATCATCTAACTTAACCGATTGATCTAGCAAAGGTTCACACAAAAACTATAATTTTATAAATTTTTTCTTACAAATATATTTATAAGTCAAAATATATATATTTGTCTAACTTGTAGGTTAAAAAATAGACTCCAATTAAAATCTAAAAATATTATTGTTCACACTGTAGTTATCCTCTGTTTTTCAACATCAATGATGCATTTAGACTTACAATAACAGATGATTCTAAGAATAAGTGGATGGTTTAAATAAGAATCTATTCTAAATAGATTATATAAATGATTTAGCATAAGTATTTATGGATCTAGAATAGGTTTGAGATTAAGAAAATATTTGATTGTGTCAAATAAAAATAACAACCTAAAAGAATTATAATTTTTGATCTGATTGTTAGATTATACTTAAATTTTTACAGGAGTTTTAGATGTTATTTATTTTAGAGTGGCATTCTGACTATTAGATATTTAAATTTTAAAAATCTCATTTTAGAATTTTAATTTTGATAATTTTATAATTTTTTTTATCAATTGGTAGATTAATTAATCTAAATTTAAATAAATAATATGGTTACGAATCACGAAATCAATTAAAACTTTCTCATTGTCGCTGTTGCCAAAACTTTTTGCATTTGTATGGTTTCCAACTTAATCTATATAACAATAATTTGTTGATTATACGAGCCAAAAATATTTGAAGTGGGTGGACCCCACGCACAAGATAGTCCAGGGAAAAGATTGACCAAATAAACGGACAAAATATAAATCCTGCCAATCACAGGATATAGTTCTGTCAGATAAAATAATTTGTTGAAAAATAATGATGACTAAATGGAGGAAAAGGAGCAGAAAGGACAGTCCATCGATCACGTGGTTGATTGTGGAATGATCAAAATCCCCGTACGCGCTGTGGAAAATCCCATCTTCGTTTTTATCATTTTCTCCGTCTTTCTTTCATTTCATTTATAGGTAGCGTTTGGAAACGCGTCAAAAGCTGTTCTGTGAGAATTTATTTTTTATATTTTATTATTATTTTAACATACTAATATTAAAAAAAAATAAACGCTAGAAAACTTTTACGTGCTAAGATTGTTTTTATTAGACGAAGGTCTCCTAGAACAAGTGCCTTTAGTAGGCAGGGCGTTCTTTCCAGTGTATAGATCCACATTCTCTCTTTGTTTTATTGCTAAATTGCTTTTTTCGGTGGAAAAACAAAAGCATTCAATGGCGGTGGTGTTTGTTAGTCCGGAAAATAATTTTTTAGACTTTATTGTGTTTATTTATTATTAGAAATTGAATAATGAAAAATACTTTTCAGTTAAAAAAAATTTAGCTTGATTTTTAAAAAATATTTTTGTTTTTTTGGATGGAAAACACTTTCCAGAAGTTCTTAAAAATTTAGAAATATCATATTATTTACTAATTATATCAAATTTAATTCTCAAACTTTTAATTGATATATATTTTGTTTGAATTTTTATTTTTAATTTCATCCCTTAAAATTTAATTTAATTTTATTTTTACATTAAATTTGATCCTTATTTTTATGATTGTTATTTGCTTTTTTCTTATTATTTTTTTAATTGAAATTTTTTATCTATCAAATTTGATCCTCATTCATTTGATTGTTACTTATTTTATTTGAAATAATTTATGAAATTGTTATTATTACTATTTTAATTTTATCATCTTTTAATTTTTTATTTGTTAGATTTAATCTTCATTATTTTAATTATTTTTTATTTTATTTGAGATAATTCATGAAATTATATTTTTTTTAATTTCATTCTCATTCAACTTTTTAATTTGAAATATTTGTTTCTTATTATTTTAATAAACTAAAAAAAATAAAATATTAATAAGTTATTTTCCAACTTATTTTTCATAATATAATCAAAAACAAAAATATTTTCTATCTTATTTTCCATAACAATACTAAATATTAAAAAATAATTACTTTAGCAAACAAACACACTTCTAAAAAAACAAAGAAAGAATAAGCTCCTCCCCAATCAAAACTGAGAACCTCACGTACACGTACAGGAGAGATAACACTTTGAAGCTGTAAACAAGCTCTGAAATTGAAAAGAAACAAGAAAAAGAAGAGCTTGCGCTTCACTCCATATCCCTGTGCTTTTTATTTCCTTTGACTATTTTCTCAACAAGCCCCTTCAACCCCTTCTTGTGCTTCCTTTTCTCTGTCCTCCCTTCTTCCCTGTGCTTGTCAGCCTCTAATCCACCCTCTAGCTGCA
>Ga0325414_1009558_pt1 | contig 10201 bp, 4 predicted proteins | sample PopdelMetagenome_8_FD_206183 | JGI IMG/M metagenome (GOLD analysis project Ga0325414, IMG submission 206183) | Populus deltoides microbial communities from Bellville, Georgia, United States - Leaf-PdKOR-R3 | ecosystem: Host-associated > Plants > Phyllosphere > Phylloplane/Leaf | place: USA...
CATCAAGAAGTTGGCTTTCCAATGTGGGTCTTCCAGGATTTTTTTATCATTTGATAATTGGTTAAGTTCCGGCATTTTTTTTTGGTGTAGGAAAAGGAATCTTGGGATGGTGTAGTAGCTGAAAAGCCTATGAAATCTACGGTTGCTGTTGCTGATCGGATCCAGCTCCATTTTGAGTTTAAGGACAGAGAGGTTTTACAGTCTTTATGATCCAGCGGGCCTGGTATTTGCAGTTTGACAGAGAGGGACGAGGGAAAAAAAAAAGTAGCAGAAATTTATGGCTTGAAATCTTAGATGTAGTCAGCGGTTGACCCAGTCTGGGGAAGGTATCAACAATCATCACATAATTACGTTAATTAATGCATTTGAAGTATAGTATAAGACTCCTTGAAATTAAAGTGCATTTAATGTTACTGCATATCTATTAATTCTTAGTCAAATCCCTGTCATAATAGATTCCATTACAATAGTAACCACGCGACACTGCAGGCTTGATTTTATTTATTTTTTACTTGGGTTATTGGTATCAGGTACGATAGGATTAAATAACTTTTTTATGTTTTAATTAGATGATAAAAAAATTAAATAATAATAGTAGATAAATCAAATTAAAAAATTTATGATGACTTGGAAAAAAATATTTTTTAAAAGAAGAAAAATGATGTAGGTTAATTCTCAGCTTATTAAATACGTAATAACGAAATTTGGTAAAAAAATGGACCTACAAAACTCAGATCAAGTCAACTTGAGTTAGCATGATAAACTTGTAACTTCGATAATCAAAGTCGAAGCCAACTCAAGTTATCCAGCCAGATCCGCAACCCAAGTCACGAGACCGGGATAACCTAATAAAAAAGAAAATGAAGAAAGTCACGAACCTTTAAAAAAAAAAACCTTGGTATCAATCCATGTTAACTTTTCAAAAATATGACCCGAGTCATTAGTCTGAAAAGCACTCTATTTAGAAAAACCATGAAACTTAATTCTCGAATAATAAAATATTAAATGATGAAATTGAAAAAATAATTTTAATTAGACAAAAGGATTAGAAAACAAAAAATAGAAATTAAAAGTATAAGGATCAAGATTGAAATTAAATTTTATAAGGATGAAATTGAAAATAAAAAATAATTTAATAAAAGTTCCTGATAAAACAATAAAAAGAATGAGGATCAAGATTGAAATAAAAAATACAAACAAATTTTTTTATCGAATGGTGAAATTGAAAAGAAAATTTAATTTAACAAAATCCTAAAAAAACAATAAAAAAATGAGGACCAAATTAAAAAATAAAAAAACATATCACAAATTGGGATTGAATAATGAAATTAAAAAATAATCAAAGTTTTACAAAAAAGAAAAAATATAAAAATTAGAAATCAAAAGAATAAAAACTAAAGTATAAAACTCCTATAAATCATATGACAACTCTGAAATTTTGCATTGCCGGTATGAATTTCGAGGGGAGAAAAGAAAAAAAGAGGAGGGAAAGAAAGCATCGTCGGTGACAAACTGTGCCAATATTAGCCACATATGTTGTCTCAAAAGGAAAAGGACACAACTTTGTTTCCAATGACACGGCGAAATAGGTATTTTGCTACCTAGAGACGCCTCTCACACGATTTAACTATTTTATTATTATTATTTTATATATTTATGCAAATATTAAGTTTCCTCTCCTTCGACCTGATAATAATAAAAAAATCATTATGAAAATATAAAACAACCTATTGAGGCTAATTTTAATATTTTTCTCCAAACACATTTTGTTTGTTTTGTTGTGCCTTAATGTTTTATATTTTTTATATTTATAAAAATATCAAATTGTCCTTCAGCTGATCTGATAATAACAAGAAAAACCATTATGAAAAAACAAAAAAAGTCCTTGGAATCTAGTTTTAAAATTTTGGCTTTTAAATACATTTTGACTGTTTCACTTTGCTTTTAAAATGAAAAAGGACTTATTTATCCTCAATTAATTTAGTAATGACTAATACGCCTTGTAAAAAGACCTTATTGCATCTAATAGCGAGTTCAATATTTTTTGATTGAATAGCAAAGATGTCATTACACTATTCTGGTGACAATGCAAATGGATTTGTGTCTATAGTGTTTTTCCAATGCTGATTAGGTTTTGTTAATAACCAAAATCATTGTACACTAAAAAATGTTTGCTAATCAAGCAAGACTTGTAGGCGGATTTACTCGTCAAGTTCCCATTGAAATAGGATCCACACAAGTAAAAGCATTTTCCATTCGTTGGTTATTAAGAGCATCCCGAAAACATTCGGGTTGCATTATAGTTTTCAAATTAAGTTTTGGATTAGTGGATGCTGCCAAAGAGAGTGGCAATGACATACACAAAAATAAATAAACTCATGGAATGACATGGGAAAATAGAGCTTCTATATATTTTCGTTAATCAATGAACAAGATCTATATCTATATAAATATATAGACTCATGGAGCCATAGATGTAAATGGACCTTTAAGAACCTCTATAATACCTATTATAAACAATGCTCTAATTAGACCTATACATATGAAAATTGCAATAACTAAATGGTGATGTGCAATATCGGTTAGCCATAAACCTCTAGTTATTAGGTTTAATCCTTCATGAAAAGTAAGAAATTTGAATTTTTTGACTAGTTCAAAGTGAAAAATAGGGTTGCTTACTCAGCAAAATTAAGATAAAGTTAAGCCAGTATTAATTTATTTTCATACAAATTTTAAAAATATACATTTCACATCAGCTAAATACTTTTAAAAAAATTAAAAAAGTTTTTTATTAAAAAAAACTTAACTCCAAGATTTAAGTTTTTTTTTTAAAAAAAATCAAACATCTTATATGATCAATCTCTTAGAATTAAATAAAAATCACATTAATGTACTAGTTAAAAAGTTGGAAGGCATTTTTTTTGCTTTTTAACGATTGCAAGGGACTTTCTTATGAATTTGGATAATCAAAGACCAATTGCTATTCTAATTAAGCTGAAATCTAATCACAACTTATCTTAATTTCAGTTCATATATTAATTCTTCGTGAGTGTTTGATTTTTATGTTATAACTTATTTTTCAAAGTGTTTTTTCATCAGAAAAGTATTAAATTGATATTTTCATATTTGTTTTTTTAATGATTTTGATGTAAGGATATCAAAAATAGAAAAAAATCTAAATATATATCATTTTAATACATTTTCAATTAAAAAACACTTTTAAAAAGCATTCAGCACCACAATACTAAATAGACACATGCATCAATCACTACTTTAACTGATTATAAGATTCAGTAGGTGAGTTGTGTGTGTGTGTGTGTGAGTGAGAGAGAGAGAGAGAGAGAGAGAGTAGGTTATTGTCTTGATGATTGTTTTTTGTCATACTAAGATGCTATTGCTAGCTCACTAGCTAAAGAGCAATGTATTCATTATGGTTTGGAAAAATAGCTTTGTTTTTATACATTGTTGGTCAAACTGATTCCTTGGTATTTTAATCATGAAACCCTTAATATATAGTCATATCAATTTCATCTTTTAAGTACCTTTTATTTTGACGTTATCATTTTCTTGATTAAATCATCTTATAAAAGTTAATCTAACACAATATAACGGTGGACAACTAGTCTCTCAAGTATAAGTTTAGAAAAAAAAGTTTTGGAAGCTATATATTCTTTTATACAGCAAACCTTTATTGCTAGTTTTTATAAGACATTTTGACTCTGTAAAATTTTTTGTTTACTACTTTCTCATTGTAATAGAATGTTAAGTTCGACATCAACCTTACCATTAAAACAAAAGAAATTTGCATTAACCTTTTCACTTATCGAGGTTTTTCTTCCATGACTTCAAATTACTATTATTTTGGTTAGAAATGATTTGTTTTTAGTAACTTAATATGTAAATATAAGTCGTTTATATTTTTTTCCGTAACAATATAAAATGAAGTCCCATAATAACTTAAAATCTATAACAACCATCTATTATTTACCAGTAAGACTTTATGAGAAGACTTTATGGTGTTGAAGCTATAACTAGTGACATTCTATTAGTTACTTTATGAAATTCATTTTTTTTAAAAAAAGACAAATACAAGTGAAAGAAAGAATAAAATCTATGACCTATCAAAAGTAATAAGAGTATTTTCACCCAGTTTTTCTCTCTCCTACTTATATCTATCTATTTCATCTCATTGAGTAATTAATATGATGTCATTAGTTACAACTTGAGCACCATAAAATTTTTTAATTTCATGTAATTGAGGCAAAGGGATATTAGACAAAAAGGAAAAAAAAAGTTGTCATATAATATTAAGATATTTAAGAAATTTAAAAAAAAATTGATATTTAGAGATTAAGAATAAGATGTTGGTTATGCGATCAGAAGATAACCATTAGTTAACAATATATTACTTATGGTAAACTACATCACATGCAAGCTCCTTGTTTTTTATATTAAACTATCTAGCACGATAATGTTCAAGAAAAAAAAAGATAGTAAAAAAAAGGATCAAGAAAAATGAAAGAAACTCGGTTCAAGATCTTTGAAGTACTTGTTATATGTATACAAGTGACAATAACATATAATTATGAATTAATAAATAGGTATCTAGGATAAAAGAATGTTATTTTTATAAATATTTAAATGTTTTTGTTTGATCAAATAAGAAAATAAAAATGTTTGCATATAAAGGTGTTGGAGAATAATATAAATCATATATTGGGGGCTCATCTAAGAGCTTAAGCTTTTGGGTGAGATGGTTTTTTGACATAATATCATAGCCTTGTTGACCAAGTGGTCACGAGTTTGAATCTCACCACCCTTATTTTATTTGATAAAAATTAAGCACGAGGTAGTGTGAGTTTGTGCAAGTTTCAAGCTGAACGAGCTTTTTCTTGAATATAAATCATATCTTGGGGCATCATTTAATAGCTTAAGGTTTTAGATGAGATGTTTCTTTGACAGGAGATAAGCAATTCAGCATACCAGAAATGCAACTCAAAAAAGTAAGCTTGAAGCACCATTGAACCACCAATTCTACATAAGAATGACATTTTAAAGAGAAATATATATAAAAAAATCAATAACAATAATCAAATGCATCCATGCATTTATGTAAAGGCATTTTATAACTTTTAAATAACTCATAAAACTTTGATGAACAAGTAGATAAAGTACAGAAAACTCATTTTGGAAAAGTGAGGGCCTTATAACTCAATAGTACAAACAAAAAAAAATTAAACATACAAGTAAAGGAAGCAAAGAAGTTACCAATTTTTGGATATTGGTGTTGGATATGTATTCAAGTTATCGTTGATGGATATGAATCTATGATCAATAAGGCTTGATAGTGTAATATATTCCCTATTGATTTATGATGACTTCAACTTATTTGTAAGTAAGAAAGGCTATAAGTTGCATGTAAAAGATAATATGAGTTTGAGAGTTTCAAATAAATGAAAATATTGGTTGTTACTTAAAAGGCTGGTTTTCCATTGTTGCTTTGGTCAAGGTATTTTTTAAAAAGCAAGATTTAAGTTGAGTTTTATCTTTTATACATATGTAATGTAAGAATATTGATGTATTTGTGCCTCTTCTAGTATTAGTGAAATATGATGTTTTATTTAAAGTTATTTTTATCTACTCCCAAAATATTACTTTCTAATTAGTCACACCCAAAAAGACTTTTTTCTGCAAAATAACTAGTTTAGGGAAGACTCATTTAATAAAAAAAAGTTTTGGGTTCAAGTGTTGTTACTAACTTATTCTAGAAATTATATATATATATATATATATATATATATATATTATTAATGAAGTCTTATTTATAAAATTGATTAATAAAACTAGAACGCATGGGATAAGTATTGTTGAACTGACATTATGCACCCTCTCACATCTCACTGTGGACATATTGTTTTTATTTTTTCTTTTTCTTTTTTGATTTGGTCATTAAATTTGATTTTTGTATGATTGCATCCTTTTAGGGCCAAATTTAAGAGAAATTGAATTAAATTCTTTGACTAAAGATAAAATTAAAAGACAGATGACCAAAGTAGAAAAGGCACCATAAATGGGTGATGATTTCAAAGTTCACACAAAAAGTTTAATTTAGTCCTTATACTTTAAAAATTATACATATTTGGTACCTTAATTTTTTTCAATTCAATTTTGGTAAAAAATTTCATTTTTTTTATTTTTTAATTCCTTGTTTAAGAAAGGAGAGAGATAAGTCATCGAATTCTAGCGATAGAGAGAGAGAAATGTTGTTTACAACGATTTAGGCCACCAAAATGATCAATGTTTGTTTCAAATGATTTCATTTGACTAGGAAAGTTCATATTAGATGTTTTTTTTTACCTTTAAAGATCATGAAAAAACATATCTGAGCTCGAGAAGATTTTTGGTTTCGGGTTGATTTCAGTTTTCGAGATGATGTTTTGGGTTTTTTTAGGCCATAAATAAATTTATCACGATTCCTGGAGTGTTTTCTAGATATTTTGAGTCAAAACATGTTGAAAAATAATTTTTCGGGTTAAAAACCTTAAGTCTCGATTTTCTAGCCACCATAGTAGCTGGAATCTGAGTAAAATCAGATGGCATATTGTTCGCCTTAGTAGGCGACATGTTGTCTGATCCAAAAAAAAATTTTGAAAAAAATTGAGGCGGACAATATGTCGTTCGCCTTAGATGCAACAACAAAAAAATAAGAGTCCAAATGTACGAGCCCTAACAAAATAGGTTAGATGAGCTAGCCTGACTTAGCAAGTGCAACTGCACCTGGCTTTTTGTTTTGTTTTTTCTATGTTTTTAGATTAATGCATTTTTTTATATGTTTTCTTTTCAAATAATTATTTATATTTAAATTAATATCACTTCTCTCTTTTATTTTATTTGTAGAGCTTCTTTTCAATGATAGCTTTTTATTATTATTATTATGTATTTAGTTTTTAAAGAGATTTTTCTTATTCATCTATATTTTTATAATATTTTTATATAGGTAAAATTTATTTTTTCAATTAATAGTTTTTTTATTTTCAGATAATATTTATAATATATTTAGCCTTGCATGATTTTTTTTCCTTTTGTTTACTCAATCAATTTAACGTATGTATCTATTTCTATTATTGTTTGATTAAATAAAAAATTTATTTTAATAAAAAAAATTTAGCGAACACAATCGAATAATATATCACGTATTGCGAGATAAAATATCTTGATTTATTTTTGTTTTTTAATTTTTTTAATTTTATTTTTAATTATCATTTATAACCCGAGATGAAGCCACCTACATTACTACTATAATATTTAAAATAAGTGGGATGGAGATCCCTCCATGTATGCTTAAATATGAAAAAATGTGGATCTATGAAAACAAACAAAAACAAAGAAGTTTGTCAGAATGGCAGGCGACTCACCTTGTGTGCTAGATTGCTAGTCTACCAAGATCGGAGCTCATTCCCATCTCCTTTGTGTTTTAGTGTTTTTTTTTTTTTTATATAATAAAAAAATAGAAATATAAACGACAAGTGCTACCCCTTCAGAACGACAGGTCTTCCGAAAATTCAGAGGGGGTATTTTGGTCAGTCCATGTACATAAACCGCCAAACCCATCAAGGAAAGTGAGAAAAGCAGGGTTTTCGATGATGAGAAATCATTTTGTTTCAGTTTCTCAGCGACCAAACAGGGTCGGTCGGTCTAAGTGGAAGCAATGCAATCTCTGTACGGAAGTTTAATTCGAAGACTAAACCTAAACACGTCTCATTTCAAATCCACTTTAGCTTATTTACCTTCTAAAATTCATGGATTAAGCCTTTTCAACTATGATTCTTCATACAATACCTTTTCGCTCATTTCACCACTTGCCTGTATCTTCCTCCTCCTTTTCCATTCAATTTACGTGTTTATTCTTTTTTTTTAAATAATTTCTTCTTAATTGGTTGTGGCAGCCAAAATATGGTGAAATTGAGTGGGGTTGGCCGAATTTGAGTGGTTGAATTTGTCTGATTGGGCAGAAAAAGTAGCGAAGAATTTCCCACCTCGTAGGAAGAGCTTGACAACATTGGCAGAAAATTCTTCGGAAGGTTTGTCAGCGCCTACTGTTGATGTTCCTTCGCGCATCAAATTCAAGAGACTCGATAAAACTGCCAGGCACATAATGCAGCTATGCGTATGCATATATATATATTGATCTGTTTCTGTTTCGCATGCAGACACGTTATGTGTTTGAATATCAATGAAGTTAAATAAAGTTCTATATATTTTCTGAAGAACATAAAAGTTTCATCCTTCACTTAGATATGTTGAAGTTATAGTGAACGCTCCTTCATTTTCTTTTTCCTTTTTGTCCATATTGTAGATTGATTATGGGAGAAAAGAAATTGTGGTAACAATTTGGATGTACATGGCAAGGTTTCTGTTAACTAGATCAGAAGTTAAAACTATATATACCTTGTTACTCTGTTTATTTAAACTGAGATTAGAAACTAGCATTTCGCTGTGGGCTAGAGAATAAAACCTCATCCTTCTGCATTATCCAGTTCAGGAACTTGGTAAAATAGGAGATGGTGTTGCCTTTATCTTCTCAAATTATAGAAGTGTCAGGGAGACTTACCTGGTTATGATGCTTAAATAATGAGTCATGTTATACCCTTTTGTGAGGCCCCTGGGTATCTGAGTGATGCAGGCTAGAACGGAACTCACACGCGTTCCAACACACAAGGGTTTCTGCGATCTGTAATTCCGCAGAAAAATAGAAAGAAGAGAGATTTTTGAGTTAACTACTCAAAGAAGTTTTTTTATCTTTATTTCCTCCCCCTGTCGCAAAGCGATTACCATCAAATAAATAGAGGAACTGACCTCTTAGACTTCTAAAAACAACTCCCTTAGATCAGGAAACAATCCTGCATTAACTAGGAAATAAAAGCTGAATGGAGAAACGGAAAGAAAATTAAACTCTTAGACTCCTAAAGCAAACAACCCCAAATTAATTAGGGAAATAAAAGCTACATGAGGAAACGGGAATGAAACTCCAATCATTACATAAGAAACTTAAAGTGCCCAATTGTGAAATTTATGACTCAGCAATGTCAAGCCTTTTTTGTTGTTTTGGGTGTCTTAAATATGAGGCTTGCTACCCGGTCTGCATCACTGAGGCACATTTGGCAAGTCGTTGATGCCAAAGTATGATTTACAACCCCCTCAGCAGAGATATTTACCATGTCTCTGTGTATCAGAAGTTTGAATAAGGCACATCTTTTACTGATATACTTTGACTGGATGATATTGATACTTACAGATCCTCCTGCTTTGTTTCTTTAACTATAATTCTTTATTTTTATTTTTATTTTTTATTTTTTATTTTTCAAATTTCTCGAGTTGAAAATATGACATCCCATCTGCATCTTGAATCTTATATACCCTAACCAAGCTATATGGAGTTGGATCCATGTTATTTATGTGCATTGTTAAAATATAATTTATCTGTACATGTATTATTTTTGTGTGTGTTTGTATGCATGCATGCATGTGTGAAGTTGTTAATAGGATTACCTGTTTCAACTTAAACGCAGTACATTTATTAGAAGGCACCCAGTTAAATGTTCTTATCCCTTCATATGCATCTGAATTTTCTCATCATCCTACCAAGGTGCATATTTATCTTTAAAGAACAACAACTAAACAAAAATCTCTGAGTTTAGACTCTTTGGCTTCTCCTCTTTGTTAAATTCAATATCAATAAACTGACCACTAGATGAACAATAGTGACTTTATCTTGTGTTAAATCTAACAATAACTTGTATTTTGCTCTAATTTCTGCTTGTAATCTGCTGTGATAGAATGAGCTGTTTTGCAGACATGATAATATGCTAATTGACTACTCTTCTCCATTTGAAATTCCAGATTTATGTTTCTTGTCTATTTTGTGTTTAGTCCCCTTTTAAGTGAAGGTTTTCTAGTAGACTTTTTTTTTTTTTTTTTTCCCCTAGCAAAGAGGTGATACTTATCATTACTTTTTATATTGATGGTGCTCTTCATTTCTACATTATGAACAATAAAGTGGGTGATGAATGACAAGTACAGGCGAGTACCTAACATAAAGGAGATAGCGGTGCTCGATGACAAGAAGAGAGCGAGGAGGGCCAAGCTTTATTATTTAAGAGACAGGATGAATTCACTGAAGAAACGTTAGCAAGTTCTATAT